>JADMIO010690222.1_pt1 | contig 95336 bp, 74 predicted proteins | sample 8958161 | NCBI WGS metagenome assembly JADMIO01 (sample SAMN16585339, study PRJNA669376) | soil metagenome | isolation source: Crop rotation soil | place: USA: Cullars Rotation, Alabama | collected 2011
GGCCGCGACTTCAAGTCACGTGAATTCCAAGCTTCGGATCCCACTGTGCTGGAAAGTGATCTGTCACAAAATCCCGACTACCAGGCTGGGATGGCAGAAATAACCAAGAGTAATTGTCTGACCTGTCATAAAGTGGATGAACCTTTGACGGGGCCGCCTTATCGCGATGTCGCGAACAAATATGCCGGGGTGGATACAGCAGTGGAATACCTGGCTCATAAGATCATCAGGGGAGGTTCGGGTGTATGGGGACAGGTACCGATGATACCTCACCCGGAAATAACAGAGGATCAGGCAAAGGCTATGGCTAAATATATTTTATTACTTAAAAAATAGATGGCATGAGACAATTAATGACCGCGACCCTTTTTTTATTGGTATTAAGTGCTTGTAATAATTCTGATTCAGGTAAAATGGAAAATGGTACAGACACGGCTTCTAAAGACCAGACAGTCAGGAGTGCCTCAACAGATAACTCGTTAAGCGAAGAAGAGAAATCAGGTGGATGGCAATTATTGTTTGACGGGCAATCCACAAAAGGATGGCATAAATATGGAGGGGCACCTGCGGGGGCTGCCTGGAAAGTTGCTGATGGTATTCTCTATCTCGACACTTCTTCCAAGAAAGACTGGCAAACCGCCAATGGCGGAGACATTGTAACGGATGACGAATACGAAAACTTTGATTTGAAAGTCGAATGGAAAATCGCAAAAAATGGTAATAGTGGAATTATCTTTTTGGTACACGAAGACACAATTAAATTCAAACATAGTTTTGAATCAGGTCCGGAAATGCAGGTCGTAGATAACGACGGCAATGAGGACGGTAAAATTATAAAACACCAGGCAGGCGATCTGTACGATATGATTTCCAGCAGTAAAAAAACGGTTCATCCTGCCGATGAATGGAATCAGGCCGAAGTGAAAGTGTTAAATGGCAAACTCGATCTTTATCTGAACGGCGAGAATGTGGTATCGACAACCATGTGGGATGATAACTGGAAAAAGATGATTGCAGGAAGCAAATTCAAGGAATGGCCCGGATTCGGCACCTATAAAAGCGGACGGCTTTGCCTTCAGGATCACGGCAATATGGTTTATTTCCGCAATGTCAAAGTGAAAAGATTATAAACAGCGAAGCCCGTATTGTTAACAATCAGCTCCGGTAATTGTATATAACAGCCAAATTGTTTATTTTTCTATAAACAAAACCAACTGTTATGAACTCTGCATTATTTTCTGACGTCAACTGGCTTGCCGTATTAGCCGGCGGTTTAGGTTATTTTTTATTAGGCGCTGTCTGGTATTCATTTATTTTCAGAAATGCCTGGGTCAAAGCTTCCGGTGTAAATATGAATGACCCTGAAGCCAAAAAAGGAGTGGCGCAAGTCATGATCGCTTCCCTGGTCTTAATGATCGTAGCCAGCTTAGGCCTGGCGATATTAATCACGCGTATCGGCACCTTTGGATGGGAATCAGGCGCCAAGATCGGGCTGATCGTTGGAATTTGCTTTTCCGTCACAGCCATTTCCATTTCTTACCTGTATGAGAAAAAGCCAGTGGCCCTTCATTTAATTAATGGATTGTATAACACGGCAGGCTGCGTTATTGCGGGGATAATCATAGGACTCTGGCCTAAATAAATTGCAGTTTAAAAAATTGATGAGTTCCGGAATTCAAAAGAATTTCCGGAACTTTTTTTAAGATATATCATACTTCATTCAACATTTTTGGATCCTGCCTTCGCTTACGCTGCGGCAGGCAAGGCACAAAGTGAATTAAGAAACGCGAAGTTCACGAAGAAGGAAAAGATCATTCTTTGGTCCATTGCGATTGGTAATGATCCTCGTGCTCCATGTCTGGAATGTGAAATTTACTAAGGATTGGTATACCCTAAAGTACAATCAAGCTTGATTATTGGCATTTCATAATCCTTTCCCTTCCTCGGGTCCCTTGCTTTCATTTTCGCCTTGAACTTATATACCTCGCTGAATTCTGTTCCGGCATTGGTGGCGACGGTAAAAGTGGAAGGTATTGCCCACAGTTCAATATACCGTAACGTATCGAAATTGCTATACGCTTCGGATTCTATATGCAGCGTATATACTTTGTTTTCATCATCGAATATCACATGGCAGCGGTCGCTACTCATAAAGATCATTTGTTCTTTGTCAACAGTAAGCTCTCCTTTTTCAAGGGTAGAATAATTTTCAAATTCAGCAGTGAAGATCGTCCTTCCCGAAGATGACCTGCCCGTAAGTTTTGAATGGCCCACACCTGGGGTAAAAGAAGAAAAAATGTATAAAATACAAATGCCAGATAAAAGGGACCTCATATTGCTGATTAATTAAATGCCTTTTGATTTTTTCCTTTTGGTTAACCACTCTTCAAATTGTTTTAAGGAGAAACTGCTGAGGTTTTTTTCTTTGGTCAATCCACCTTTTTGCGCTGCCATTACACCATACTTTACATCATCAAACCCTTCCAGGTAGTGAGCATCGGGATCGATAGAGATCAATACATTTTTTTGCAACGCGTAATCAATCCATTTCCAGTCCATATCCAGGCGACGGGGATGCGCATTTAATTCGATCACTACCTGGTTGGCCGCACAGGCATCAATGATCTTATGGTGGTCAACCGGGTAACCATTCCGGCTCAATAACAGTCTCCCGGTCATATGACCGAGAATGGCTGTATACGGATTTTCAATGGCTTTGATCAACCGCGCCATGGCTTTTTCTTCCGTCATTTTCAAATTGCTGTGTACGGACGCAATGACAAGATCAAACGTTGCCAATATTTTGTCTGCATAATCCAGGCTGCCATCGTTCAGAATATCACATTCAATGCTTTTAAATATCTTAAATGGTTTCAGTTTGCCATTGAGTTCATCTATATAGCGGTGTTGCTCACGGATCCTTTCTTCAGAAAGACCATTGGCATATACGGCCACTTTTGAGTGATCTGAAATGACGAGGTATTCCAGTTTTCTCTTTATACATTCTGTTGCCATTTCCTCAATGGTGGGCGCACCGTCGCTCCAGTTACTATGGCTATGAACGATCGATTTTATATCGGTAGCCTGTATCAAAACCGGTAATGATTTCTTCCTGGCTTTCTCAATGATGGTGGCCGTTTCACGCAACATGGGTGGAATATAATCGATCTTTGCTTTTTCGAAGATAACAGCATCATCTTCGGATTCATCCCCTTTATAGCTGAGTTTTGGAAATGCTTTATGAAAAGCTTCCACAAATTCCTTGCAGCCGGTAGTATTAAATAATTCCAGCGCCCGGTTCTTTCCCCCGGTATACAGACGCAGCTTTAACCCGTTTTTTAATTTATACAAAATGCTGGTAGCGGTTTCTTCCAGCAATTCAGGTGGCTGGGCGGTTTGAAATTTTGGTTTTATCAACTGGTTATTGTCCATGATCACATATTCCAATTCTTCAATGATCAGTTCCTGTCTCCGGAACGCGCCCGTTACTCTTACATCATTAGGTGAAAATATTTTTTTCAGATAGGCATCTATTTGCGGAAACACTTCATCGATCTGCGCATAAAGGAAACTGCCCTGGTTTTGCAAATAAAATTCTATGGCTTCCTGTACATTAGCCTGTGTTTTTCCCCCGAATCCTTTAAATAAAGTCAGGCGGTTTTCATTACATGCATAAAGTAATTCACCGATCGATTCGATCTCCATTTCTTTCCAGATCGTATTTATCTTCTTGGGACCAATGCCTTTTATATTCAGCATTTCAACTACTCCCGGGGGCGTTCTCTGGAGATAGTCCCCAAGAACTTTCAATTCCCCGGTATCGAGCATTTCGATCACTTTCCTGCCAACACTATCGCCAATTCCTTTTATACTGAACAGCTTTTCACGGGGAGTATCTTTCAACTGTTCCGGCATCTTATCTATATTGAAGGCGGCAATAGAATAGGTTTTTGTCTTAAAAGAGTTTTCGCCGTGAATATCCATTAGTTTGGAAAGAAGGGAGAAATTATCGGCAATTGCAGTATTGTCCATAAACGGGTAAATATTCTTTACAGAGTTACCACAATTTAGGAAATGAATTTTTCCCGGGGAAAGAGGAAAAGAAAAACCCTCCGGGTGGAGGGTTTCAGAGTTGTGCTTAACTTATTTCTTTTTAGCAACTTTCTTCTTTGTTGCTTTTTTCTTTGCAACTTTTTTCTTAGCTGCTTTTTTCTTTACTGCCATTTTGTTTAGAATTTAATGTTTAGCAAATGGGTTAACGACAGTAAAAGTAATAATTATTTTATATTACCCAAACTTTTTTCCAATAAAATACAATTGATGAAAATCGATTATGCCTGAACCGGCGTGACAGAAACATAGTTTCTGTTGTTTCTTCCTTTGCGAAATTCAACTACACCATCAGATAATGCAAACAATGTATAGTCCTTTCCAACGCCAACATTTTTTCCTGGATGATATACAGTTCCGCGTTGACGAACGATAATATTACCTGAGATGACAGGTTGGCCACCAAAAATTTTTACACCAAGACGTTTGCTTTGTGAGTCACGTCCGTTCTTTACACTGCCTTCTCCTTTTTTATGTGCCATGATAAGAAAATTTTGAAAATTGAAATTCGAATTTCGAAATAAGGGTTCCGGATTTATTTTATATCAGTTACTTTAATTTTTGTATAAGCAGTACGGTGTCCTCTTTTTTTATGAAAACCTTTTCTTCTTTTTTGTTTATAAGCGATCACCGTATCACCTTTTACATGATCCACGATCTCTGCCTTTACTTTTGATTTTATGGAATCGCCAACAGATAACTTGCCATCAGCGTCCACCAGCAATACTTCCAATTCCAGTTTATCGCCGGCTTTTCCCGACACGTGAGGAACATATAAAGTCTGGTCTTTTTCGACTTTAAACTGCTGTCCGCCGACTTTTATTATTGCTATCATAATTCAAAAAATTAGGTCCTAAAATCAGGGTGGCAAAGGTAAGGGTAAAATGTCATCCGGCAAACGCTGTATCAAAGTTTTATAACATCCTCATAGGGTTGTTTGGGTGCTCTTTCCTTTATATTTGCAGGTCGACAGGGGAAATCAGCCTATTATTAGCTGAAAGTATGAAAATCAAGTCATTTTTAGCCAAACCGTTTGCTTCCTATATATATAAAGGTATCCGTAAAGGGATGATCACCGCCGTTTCGGACCAGGAAAATATTCTGAAAACCCTTATTAAAGTGGGCCGAACTACTGAATTTGGTAAGCAGTCGGGGCTCGATAAAGTAAACAATTACACAGAGTTTAAGCAGGCGATTCCCATCAGGGATTACGAGGATATGAAGCCTTTTATCAACCTGATTAAGGAAGGTAAACATAATGTATTGTGGAAGGGACGTCCAATTTACTTCGCGAAGACTTCCGGTACCACCAGCGGCACCAAGTACATACCAATTACCCGCGACTCTATTCCCAATCATATAAATTCCGCCCGTAATGCTTTACTCTGTTATATGGCGGAATCCGGTAACTCGAAATTTGCTGACGGCAAAATGATCTTTCTTTCCGGATCCCCCGAATTGGAAAGAATTGGTGATATCCCTACAGGCAGGCTCAGCGGTATCGTCAATCATCATGTGCCAAGATACCTGCGGGCCAACCAGCTTCCCAGTTATGAAACCAATTGTATTGAAGATTGGGAAACCAAGCTCAATAAGATTGTGGATGAAACGATCAGCCAGGACATGACGGTCATCAGTGGCATTCCTCCGTGGATGCAGATGTATTTTGATGAGCTGATCAAAAGAAGCGGCAAAAAGATAACTGAATTGTTTCCCAGCTTCAGCGTTATGGTCCAGGGCGGTGTAAACTTTGAACCCTATAAAGCCAAGTTGTTTGAAAGCATAGGAAAAAAAATTGACTGCATTGAACTATTTCCTGCCAGTGAGGGCTTTTTTGCTTTCCAGGATTCACAAAACGCCGAAGGTTTATTGCTGAACACAAATAGCGGGATATTTTTTGAATTTGTTCCGGCAGCTGAAATATTTAATAAGAACCCGTCTCGCTTATCACTGAGGGAAGTTAAAGTAGGTGAAAATTATGCATTGATCATTAACAGCAATGCAGGGCTCTGGGGATACAATCTCGGAGACACTATAAAGTTTGTCTCCACGGAACCTTACCGTTTGGTTGTGACGGGAAGAACCAAGCATTTTATTTCCGCATTTGGTGAGCATGTGATTGGGGAAGAAGTGGAATACAGTTTATTGAAAGCAGCAAAAGAGGAAAACATTCATGTGACAGAGTTTACAGTTGCTCCGTATGTGAGTGGGGGTGAAGGTAAGTCCTATCATGAGTGGTTTATTGAATTTGAGGACACTCCGTCCGATATACAGGAATTTGCCAATAAGCTGGATGAAAACCTGCGACAGAAAAATGTGTACTATGATGACCTGATCAGTGGTAGTATCCTGAAACCTTTAAAAATAAGAACGGTCAGAAAGAATGGATTTATTGATTACATGAAATCTGTTGGTAAATTGGGGGGGCAGAATAAAGTGCCGCGTTTAAGCAACGATAGAAAAATAGTTGATGATCTTGTGAAATGGGCAGATAACTAAAAGGCCATAAATTCGTTGACATAACTAATATTACCATTTGACCAAAACGACTTCTTTGACCATTATGACCTTTATCATTTGATGACATTCAATCCTTCCATAAGAAGAGTGGCCATATTTGGGTCTACCGGTTCTATCGGCACCCAGGCTTTGGACGTAATTGCTGCCAATACTGATAAATTTTCTGTTGAGATATTAACGGCTCATTCCAATCATGAGTTATTGACCGAGCAGGCTTTGAAGTTCAATCCTAATATGGTGGTTATCGGCGATGATAAAAAGTATCAAAATGTCAAGGAAGCATTAGCTTCAACGTCCATAAAAGTTTTTGCCGGGGAGAAAGCGCTGGAAGAAGTGGCCGGGATCGATTGTTATGATCTGATGCTGGCCGCTATTGTTGGTTACGCAGGTCTTCGTCCTACATTAAAAGCGATCAGCATCGGCAAGGCAGTTGCATTGGCCAATAAGGAAACCCTGGTAATTGCCGGCGATATTGTAATGAGAAAAGCAGTCGAAAACCGGGTGCCCGTTATCCCGGTTGATTCTGAACATTCCGCCATATTTCAATGCCTGGTGGGAGAAACGAGGAATAAGATAGAAAAAGTAATTCTTACCGCATCCGGTGGACCTTTTTTGGGACGTAAACCCAATTACCTTGTTAATGTGAAAAGAGAACACGCCCTGCAACATCCAAACTGGAACATGGGTGCCAAGATCACGATTGATTCCGCGACGCTGATGAACAAAGGGCTTGAAATGATTGAAGCGAAATGGTTATTTAATTTGCGGCCCAGCCAGATCCAGGTATTAGTGCATCCTCAAAGTATAATACATAGCATGGTGCAGTTTGAAGATGGAAGTATCAAGGCACAAATGGGTTTACCGGATATGAAATTGCCAATTCAATACGCTCTCTCATTTCCCAGGCGGATATCTAACCAGTTTCCCCGGTACGATTTTAAGAAAGTAAATACCCTTACGTTTGAAGAACCGGATGTACGGACTTTCCGGAATCTTGGACTTGCTACCGAAGCTTTAAATAAAGGAGGCAATCTACCCTCGGTAATGAATGCTGCCAATGAGATAGCGGTATATGCATTTCTCAGAAACAGGATCAATTTTCTCGATATGACGGATGTCGTTGAAAAGACAATGCAAAAAGTAGCTTTTATTGAACAACCGACGCTGGAGGATTATTTTGACAGCGATGGAGAAGCCCGGACTTTTGCTGCTGATCTGATCCAGTTGTAGAGTAGCTCCGTTTTTCCCTGAACTATATTTCTTAAGAAATTCAAATATTTTACTGCCGGTTCAGTGTTTCTCTGTTATTTGGCGGATATTTGCCGCCACATTTAAAAATCAAAATTCCCATCAGGCTTTATGAATCACTTATTAGCTATTGACTGGAGTATAGTGGGGGTAAAAGCAGGACAGTTTATTCTTTCTTTTTCCATATTGATCGTTTTGCATGAGTTGGGACATTTTCTGACGGCTAAAAGATTTGGATGCCGGGTGGAGAAATTTTATTTGTTTTTCAATCCCTGGTTTTCTTTATTCAAAAAGAAAAAGGGAGAAACGGAATATGGGTTAGGATGGATACCCTTGGGGGGATATGTAAAGATTTCCGGGATGATTGATGAGAGTATGGACAGGGAACAGATGAAACTTCCTCCCAAACCGTATGAATTCAGGAGCAAACCTGCCTGGCAGCGGTTGATCATCATGCTGGGAGGTGTTACAGTAAATGTCATACTTGCAATCGTAATTTTTATTTTAATAACCTGGGTTTGGGGCGATCGTTATATACCAATCGCTAATTTAAAATATGGAGTGTATGTCGATACGTTAGGTACAAAGATTGGTTTGCATGATGGGGACAAGATCATTGCTGTTGCGGGAAAACCGATTGAGAAAGTAGGAACCGTGGGTACTGAAATAATAATGAGCGAAGCAAAATCAATTACCGTGGACCGTAACGGGGAAAAAGTTGAGCTGAATATTCCTCCCGGTTTCATCGGTGATTTGAACAGAAATAAGCTGGGTGGATTTTCGTATATACGTCACCCATATGTGGTAAGACGTGTAACGAAGGATGTCAAAATATTAAAGGGTTCGGTTCAGGAAGCTGACACTCTTGTTGGGTTTAATGGAGTTGCCGGGAAGTTCAATAACGAATTTGATAAGCTGGCGGAAGGATATAAAGATAAGTCAGCTACATTTACTTTCTTAAGAGGAAGGGATACCGTTACTGCCGAAATACAGTTCGATAAAAAAGGACAAAGCTTTTTAGAGTTTCAACCTGCTACAGAAATATTGGGGACCACCCATATTTCTTACTCCTTCTTTCAATCAATCCCCGAAGGTTTCAGGAAATGCTGGTCAACGCTGAGTAAATATATCAGTAATCTAAGGCAAATATTTACCTCTAAAGAAATCAAAGCACGCGATTCATTGGGAAGCGTAATAAGCATTGGTGGCATTTTTCCCGCTGTCTGGGATTGGCAAAGTTTCTGGACGCTAACAGCAATATTTTCCATCATACTTGCCTTCATGAATATTTTACCTGTTCCAGGTTTGGATGGAGGTCATGCATTATTTACCATCTATGAAATGATCACCGGACGAAAACCGAGCGATAAATTCATGGAGTATGCACAGATCGTAGGCTTTGTTTTATTACTTAGCTTGATGGCTTATGCATTAGGTCTTGACATCTGGCGGATCTTTAGATAACTTCTCCTCACTTATTTTCAAAGTAATATTGATCTGGATCATCTATCGATCCGGTTTAAATGAACAAAATAGTCTAGTTTTGTGTTTGATATTTATCAAAATTTTTGGGGCTGTCCCGGTTTCGACAGCATAGGTCTTTGAAAGTGTAAGCATGCAGTGCGTTGGGTAATCTGCACTTTAATCTTGAATGCTCAAACTATAAATGGCAATACTCAGTATGCCATGGCTGCCTAATCAGTGATTAGTTAGTCATTAGGGCCGTGAATGCAGGTAGTTCTGTTACCACGCTTCACCGCCGACTCAAAAACAAAACAGAATGCTGTTGCAACAGGCTGTGCCTGCAACAAAAGACCGGGTAACACCGGCATTCAGCTAAGTATGAGATTGGTTAGTTCAGTTCCTGTTTCATGCTGACAAGTAATATTGAAATAAGCATGTAGAAAGCTTTTGAGGAATATGTTTGGACAGGGGTTCGATTCCCCTCAGCTCCACTAATTTTTAGCGTCACCGTTCTCTGAAAATTGTTGTTCCATACCACCAGCAGTATGAAATGATTCAATTGTATTAGTTTTTTTTATTTTTTCGGTAAAGTCTTTTTACCTAACTTTTGAGTGACAAAACCTTATCTATTAAAATTTGAATTTGCCTAACAATGGTACAGATCACCATCTTATTGGTGGATGATCACAAACTGATCAGAGATTCGTGGTCATTCATCCTTAACAGTGACTCTAGGTTTAACGTTATCGCCGAAACAAGCAATGGAGAAGAAGCCGTAGAAATCGTAAAATCTTTAAGTCCCGACATAATCCTAATGGACGTAAACATGGCGCCGGTCAATGGCTTTGACGCGACCCGCCAGATTCTTAAAATTTCTCCCCGTTCAAAAATTATTGCTGTCTCAATGCACACAATGCCGGCCTATGCCAAACGAATGATGCAGCTAGGCGCTATGGGCTATGTAACAAAGAACTCGTCCAAAGACGAAATGATTAAAGCGATTATTGAAGTGAGCGACGGCAAAAAATATATATGTGAAGAGGTAAAGAATATACTTGCCCAAAAAGAACTGGAAGATGAACACTCTACTGCAGATATGAACAACCTCTCACGCAGAGAATTAGATATTATTAAACTGATTAAAGAGGGATTGTCTTCCAAAGAAATCGCCAGTCAACTCGATATTTCGTTAAAAACGGTTGAAGTTCACCGTTATAACATCCTGAAAAAACTTAAGTTGAAAAATACCGCGGCTCTTGTAAATTTTATTAATGTAAACGGGCTGTAGCTGATCCTTCCTATAGGGTTGAATTCAGGCACCGGTCCTGAAAAAAAGACATTATCCCCTGTACCTGTAGTTGGATTGCGGATTCATTGGGCAACCGCTTTTACGGGATGAATAGCAGGAACTTATGCTGACTGCAAGAAGCAAAATTGCCAGTATTGAATAGATGTTCTTCTTCATTTTTAATTCTTTGTTGTTAAACGATCAGGGTAGCTAATTATTATACAAAGATAGACGAACCCGGCAATTTACATAGCAACATATCGTTAAACTACGATGTGTTGAAATACAAGACAGGAACATCTGTTAGTACCATTAAATTTCCTTTTTTTCAGGAACTGCAATGAGCTAACTTTACCGGCCTGACTAAGAAAATTTTTTGCCCTGATGTTGAACCTGAAAAAGCCACTGGCCTTTATCGATCTTGAAACTACCGGAACCAATTTGGGTAGTGATCGTATCGTCGAAATCGCGATAGTAAAAGTCTTACCGGATGGATCTAAAAGCATAAAAAGAAAGATCATCAACCCGGAAATTCCTATTCCCAAAGCCTCTACCGATGTTCATGGTTTTACCGACGAAATGGTAAAAGACGCGCCCACATTCAAACAGGTGGCGCATGAATTGAAACAGGTACTGGATGGTTGTGACCTGGCCGGTTATAATTCAAACCGGTTTGATATTCCGCTGCTAGTGGAAGAATTTCTTCGGGCGGGAGTAGATTTTGATCTGAAGGGAAGAAGACTGGTGGATGTTCAAAAGATTTTCCACCAAATGGAACAACGTACACTTAGTGCAGCCTATAAATTTTATTGTAATAAAATACTCGAAGCCGCTCATAGCGCCGAAGCCGATGCACATGCCACACATGAGATCTTGATAGCCCAACTCACACATTATCCTGCACTGGGTAATACCGTTGATACAGTTTTAAAAACCATCGGTGAAGAAGTGATTGTAGACCTGGCCCGTCGATTTGTGTTTGAAAATGGGGTGGAGGTTTTCAATTTTGGAAAGTTTAAGGGAAAATCCGTAGCTGAAGTATTAAAACTTGAACCTCAGTACTATGATTGGATGATGAAGGGGGATTTTCCGCAACACACCAAACAAAAGCTTACCGAGATCTATACACGTACCATGTTGAAAAAGGTATAAAGTGGTTTATAATCACTTTTCCTGTGAACAAATTTAACAGGGGCATCTTACCCGATTATCGTAAATTCGTTAATTACCATCATTTTATTGTGGAAAAGCTTGTCGTCATACCAACCTATAACGAAAGGGAAAATATAAGCAGTATTATTCATGCTATATTTAACCTTCACCAGGATTTTCATGTATTGGTCATTGACGATGGCTCTCCGGACGGTACAGCTACCATTGTAAAGCAACTTCAACCCACTTTTCCCCAACAATTATTTATTGAAGAAAGAACAGGTAAACTGGGTCTGGGTACCGCTTATATACATGGCTTTAAATGGGCAATTACAAACGGCTATGCCTTTATATTTGAAATTGACGCCGACTTTTCCCATAATCCCAAAGATCTGATCCGGCTGTATAATGCCTGTAAGAAAGACGGTGCAGATGTAGCAATTGGTTCGCGGTACGTAAAGGGAGGAGGCGTTGTAAACTGGCCCCGTAACCGTATTGCGTTGTCAAAGGGAGGATCGTTATATACCCGCCTGATCACCTGGATGAAAATAAAAGACCCCACTGCCGGATTTATCTGTTATAAAAAGGAAGTCCTGGAAACTATCAACCTGGATGAAATACATTTTACCGGGTATGCTTTCCAGATAGAAATGAAATTTGCCGCGTGGAAACTTGGGTTTAAACTGGTCGAAGTTCCCATCATTTTCCAGGACCGGACAAAGGGCAGTTCCAAAATGAATAAAGGAATTGTGAAAGAAGGTATCCTGGGTGTACTTAAACTTCGCTGGTATAGTTTATTTACCAATTACAGGAAAAGGGTAAAAAATAATTATGTGCAAAGCTCATCAACAGAACTTCAGAATAATGTGCTGATTGAGACCAAATAATCTTCATTTTTTGTTTTATCGCCATCTTGCTTTTTTCTTAGTTTGCGCTATCAATGAAAAAAGCTTTCATCCAGCTTCATATTGCTGTATTCCTCGCGGGTTTTACTGGTATTCTTGGAAGATTGATTCATCTGAACGAAGGGTTACTGGTCTGGTACCGGCTGCTGATCACTTCCATTTCCATGTGGATCTTATTTTCGTTTACGGGTAAGATTCAACGAATTGCTCCACGGGATATAATAAAGTTGGCCGGTATTGGTTTCATGCTGGCATTGCACTGGGTGACATTCTATGGCTCCATTAAAAAGGCCAATGTATCGGTAGCGCTGGTATGTTTTTCTTCGGTTGGGTTTTTTACAGCTTTGCTCGAACCCCTGCTTCTCCGTGTCAGGATTAAATGGATGGAAGTATTGTTGGGATTAATCGTTATCGCGGGTATATCGGTCATTTTTAATTTTGATACGCAGTTCAAGACCGGTATTATACTGGGCATCATTTCGGCTTTGTTGCTGGCTTTTATAATGATCGTTTTAAAGCAATTCATGCAAAGAATGAATTCTGAAACGGTCCTTACCTATCAGCTAACGGGGGGCTTATTAACCTTATCGGCGTTTATGCCGTTTTATATGCAACAATTCCCGACAGATTATATTATCCCAACGTGGAGTGATTGGGTATGGTTGCTGGTATTATCATGGTTTTGTTCCGTACTGGCATTTCAGCTTTCCACCGTCGCTTTAAAACGATTGACGGCTTTTACTGTCAACCTGATGTATAATCTTGAGCCCATATACGGGATAGCCCTTGCCTTTATTGTTTTTAAAGAAAACGAATTTTTGAGTAAATGGTTTTTTGCCGGGCTTGGTCTTATTATCATCTCGCTGATCATTCATGTAATTTTATTACTGGCAGAAGAAAGAAAGCTGCAAAAAAATGCCCAGGGAAGATTATCATAAGAAAATAGTAGAATATTATAATTCCACAGAGAACGCATATAAGGATTCCTGGGACCTGGATAATAGTTTATCCATTCATTATGGTTACAGGGATAAAAAAGCACGTTCTTTCGCCAAATCCCTGTTGCGGATGAACGAGGTCATGATCGAAGCTGCGGAGATCACGTCTAATGACAAAGTGCTTGACGCTGGCTGTGGGGTAGGTGGCAGCAGTATTTTTTTGGCAGAGATGGGATGTAAAGTGACCGGTATCACTTTGAGTAAACGACAGGTAAGACAGGCAACGGCTAATGCCGCCAGGAAACAGGTCGGCAGCGGGGTTGATTTTGAGATAATGGATTATTGTAATACTACGTTCCAGGATGAGAGTTTTGATATTATATGGGGCTGCGAAAGCATTTGTTACGCCTATGATAAAGCCGAATTTATAAAAGAAGCGTTTCGTTTACTAAAGCCGGGTGGAAGATTGGTAGTAGCCGATGGCTTTGTAACAAAATTTGAAAATAATGATCATCCCATAATCCGTGAATGGCTGGATGGGTGGCAGGTGAACTATCTTGAAACGACTGAAAGATTCGGCCAGTATATGAACGGGGCCGGGTTTACAGACATAGTAACAAAGGATATATCTGCCTATACAGCTCATTCATCAAGAAGATTATATCGTTTTTATTATCTCGCCAGTTTATATTTAACGTGGAAGAGACTCACCTTTGCCAATCATACAACCGAAATGCAAAAGAAAAACATAAGAGCCTGTAAGAATCAGTATCATGGAATGAAAAGAGGTTTGTGGCAATACCATTTGATCACCGGGAAGAAGCCATAAGTTTTTTTGCGATGTATCCATTACCTTTAAAAAAATTATTTACTGACATGCAAAAAGGGATCATATTGCTGGGATTATTCATTTCTCAAATACTGTTCGCACAAAAAAAACCGCTGGACCATACGGTGTATGATAGTTGGCAGAGCATCGGTGAAAGAATGATCAGCCCGGATGGAAAATGGGTTGTCTATACGATCAATGTACAGGAAGGCGACAATGAACTGGTGATCCAGTCATCAGATGCTGCCTATAAAAAGTCAGTGCCCAGGGGATATAACGCAGTTATTACAGAAGACAGCCGATTCCTGATTTTTAAGATCAAACCTTTTTTTAAAGATACCAGGGAGGCGAGGATCAAAAAGAAAAAGCCAGATGAAATGCCCAAAGACTCTTTAGCTATTGTGAAACTGGGAAACGACAATGTATGGAAGATGCAAAGAATAAAAGATTATAAGACCCCTGAAAAAAGTTATGGATGGGTAGCTTACCTGGCGGAAAAAAATATGGAGCCGGCAAAGCCAAAAGCAACGGGACCTGATGCAAAGCACGTGGCAGATAGTTTAAGCCGGATCATTGATTCTTTACAAATGGTGATATCCAACAGGCATGGTCCGGAAGAAAAAAAGAAGAATAGAGATAATGATGGTACTGACTACGCGTTCTCAAGTATCGATGCAAGGGATGCTGATGGAGATGAAATCTCAACGGCTTCCACAGAGGCCGGAACAACACTAACCCTTCGCAAGCTGGAAAATGGTAATGAAACAACATTTAACAACGTGGTAGAATATTATTTCAGTAAGAACGGGCAAAAATTACTGATGGAAGTAACAAGAAATCCAAAAGATACCTTGAGTAAAGCTTTTGTTTTTTTATATGACCTGCGGAAAGGATTTGGTGACACGTTGAGTAAAGGTGGTAATGATTTTAAGAATTTCACCATGACGGATGATGGTTCTAAAGTGGCCTGGCTGGCAGAAAGAGATGCGAAACCAAAAGAATTGCAGAAGTTTTACCGGCTTTGGTTTTTCAGGGATGGAATGGATAGTGCAGCATTACTGGTTGATAAGAATTCAGTGGGAATGCAACTGGGTATGACGGTAAGCGAATTTGGAACATTGAATTTTAGTAAATCGGGGCGTCGTTTATTCTTTGGTACTGCCCCGATTCAACCGCCAAAGGATACTACGCTGGTAGATTTCGAGACAGCAAAGCTCGATATATGGAATTATAATGATGAATACCTGCAAACCGTGCAGTTATACAGGCTGCAAAGAGATCTGCAGGAAAATTTCCTGGCTGTTTATCTTTTTGACGATAAAACCATTCAACAACTGGGATCTAAGGAATTGCCAACAGTTTACCAGACCAATGAAGGCGACGGTGATCAATTCGTCGGCGTTACTGATTTTGGACGGCGTATCGAAAGTCAATGGACCGGCAATACAAAAAAGGATATTTATGCTATAAATGTAAACAATGGAACAAAAAAACTGGTAAAGAAAGATCTGCTGGGAGTTATTAACCTATCTTATATTTCACCAACAGGAAATCATATCCTGTGGTATGAAAGCAAAGCCAGGAATTATTTTGCCTGGGACGGAAAAGAGATAAAGAATATTTCTGTAAAGATTAAGGTACCGCTATATGACGAGCTTCACGATTCACCCTCGGATCCGCCACCTTATGGTGTCATGGGATGGCAGGAAGGGGATTCGGCGGTGTTTCTGTATGACAGGTACGATGTGTGGAAAGTGGATCCCTCCAATAAATTTTCTCCTGTTACTATCACTGCAGGTAGACAAAAGAAAATAACAAGACGGAATATTTTAGCTGATCCGGAGGAAAAAGCTCTTAAATCTAATAAACCTATTTTCTTCAGAGTATTTAATAATTCGACGAAAAGGGTTGGATTGGAAAGATATTCTTTATCCGGATATGATCTTACATATATGAATGATGAGGATATTTCTTTTGGTCAACCAATGAAGGCGAAAGATGCAGACGTAATTATTTTGACGGCTGAAAATTATGCTAAATCTCCTGATTTATATGTAAGGTTCCCGGCAGAACCAATTATCAACGATAAGACTGAAAAAATAAATGAATTCAAAATAACAAAGACGCCTCTTTCTGCTATTAATCCGCAGCAAAAAGATTACAACTGGGGGACTGCCGAGTTGTTTAAATGGAAAACATTCAAAGGAAAGGAATCGACTGGCATATTATACAAGCCCGAAGATTTTGATCCCAATAAAAAATACCCGGTCATCTGTTATTTCTATGAGACCTTATCGGATGGATTGAATAATTATATTCCCCCGGCCCCAACACCCAGCCGCCTGAACATTTCATTTTTTGTCAGCCGCGGATTTATTGTTTTTGCTCCTGACATACATTATACTGTCGGGCATCCTGCTCAAAGCGCTTACGATTATATTGTCAGCGGTGCCAAAGCATTGACCAAATACAAATGGGTAGACGCTCAGAATATGGGTATCCAGGGTCAAAGCTGGGGAGGTATCCAGGTAGCGCAGTTAGTGACCATGACCAATATGTTCAAGGCTGCCTGGGCCGGAGCACCGGTTGCCAATATGACCAGCGCCTATGGAGGCATACGTTGGGAAAGCGGTCTGAACAGGCAATTTCAATATGAAAAAGATCAAAGCCGTATCGGCGCCACCTTGTGGGAAAAGCCCCAATTATATATTGAAAATTCGCCCCTTTTTCATTTACCCAAAGTAAAAACTCCCCTGGTCATTATGGCCAATGATGCTGACGGCGCTGTACCCTGGTACCAGGGAATAGAGTTGTTTACAGCTATGCGTAGATTGGGAAAAAAGGTTTGGATGTTGACGTATAACGGCGAAGCTCACAACCTCGTTGAAAGAAAAAACAGGAAAGATATCCAGGTAAGAGAACAACAGTTTTTTGATTGGTTACTAAAAGGAGAAAAACCCGCTAAATGGATCACCGAAGGCGTACCAGCCGTAAAGAAAGGAAAGGATTGGGGACTGGAGATTGTTGACTAGTTGATAGTTGAAAATTGGATGCTGAATGGTGCTGCTGGATGCTGGAAAAAGTCAATAGTTGTTAGTCTTTAGTGGATAGTGGATAGTGGCGAGACTAAAACTGAATACTGATTGGATAGGTTGATCAAGCAAAATTAGTTAATGTGGGCAACAATTATTTGTGCATTTAACATTAAATCCTTAAACCGTTAAACTTTTAAACCGCTAAGCTGCTTGTGTACTTATGTATTTAACTAAACTTCTTTTAGCTACGGGTAATAAAGTCTCATCCACGGGGAAAGTAAGACCCACTTCAATAGAATAAACTGCGGGATTAGGTAATGCCTTATGGTATCTTATAAGATCTGATTTAATATGTTCATATGTCATGGCAATACTGCGTTGCCACATGTCGATATAAGCGGTTTTAATGCTCCTGTATTTTTCATCATGTTTTTCAAAAATGGAAAGACGATAATGATAAACTCTCGTAGATTTTGTATTACCACTACTCAGGAAAAAATAACCTTCTTTAATATCAAGTGGAATAATACCAACAGGGGAAATGCTGATCTTATCTTCCACAAATTCATAAATCGACACGCCTGTCTGTAATGTTTCTTTAATAGTAACTGCCGCATAGTTAATGATCTCTTCCAGTTCCTGCATCAACTCAGTGTCTTCGATCATCTGCTGATATAATACCTGCAGCTTTTCCATCTGGATACCGGTTAATTTTTTTGGAAAATGCTCCTGCAAAAACTTTTTGTTTTCCCGGAACGCTACCAGGTTATTATAATGAAACACAACATCACCCAGTTGTGGGTATAGTTTGTTTTCATTAAAATATTTGTTGATTTCCTGCAGGTAGGCAAGCAATGTATATTTTTTCAGCTCGAAGTCTATATAGCCTTCCGCAAACCAGGTGTCGGATAATTGTTTCATATTATGACGGCGTTTGTACTATCAATTTACAAAAAGGAGGCCAGTAAAAGAAGTAAAGTTTAACAAAGTTTGGTGATTTAAAGTTTTTTTGCTGATTTTTAAACATCAAACTTTCCATATGCCCCGCTTCCTGTTCTTATTGAGTCTTATATCTTTAATTTGTTTCTCCTGTACGCATGCTTATTATGTCGTTCGCCATGCCGAGAAAGCTACCCCCGCACCAGGTGCCGGCAGCGATGTGGCATTGACCCCTGACGGAGCCCGCAGAGCAGGCGCTCTGAAAGAGATACTAAAGAACAAAAAGATAACCTATGTTTTCTCAACCAATACAATCCGTACAAAATCCACCGCCCAGCCGACTGCCGACTATTTCCATGTGTCTATTGAAACCTATGGAACAAAACCGGATTCGGCTTTTATAGCATTACTGAAATCAAGGAAAAAAAATACGCTCATAGTGGGGCACTCCAATACAGTGGATGATATCGTCAATATGCTTTGTGGTAAACCAGTCGTTTCCGGGGACCTCCCGGAAACAGAATACAGCAAGCTATTTATTATAAAAGTGAAGGGTCATAAAACATCATTTAGGGAAAGCAGCTATTCCTTCTGAAATTTTTGCTGCTGCCAGGTCTTAATCTGCGCTTGAAGCTGATTTTTCATGATGCTGATGATGAGTACCACTCTCTACAAGAACAGTCACCTGCAAATATCTTTTGCCCGAATGAGTATCATCCGGTTTGTAACTGACCTGGAACAAGTACCCGCTTTGAAGTGTGAGGTTCCTGGAAAACTGGTAACCGGCTCCGGCAAATATCCTGTTCGATTCAAAATTAGGCTTACTGTCTGTCAGGTAAACTTCATCCCAACCTGTGACATAAAATGTTCCCGAACTGATGATCTTTTTACCCGCCGGTAAAACCATATTGAAGCGATATTTTAAACGATTCCGATAACCCAAATTGCTTGTCCATCGTTGCTCGATCCTTACGCGGTTTTCCAGTTTGAGACGGCCAAGATGGTCGTTTACGAGAAACTGTTCCCATAATCTCCACTCTTTATTGATATAGGGCTTTTTAAAATTTTCGCCATCTGAGTATGTAATAAACCTGCCGAATCCAACCGTGGCAGAATACTTCTTTTTAAAGGAATAAGAAGCTCCTCCCTTTATTTCATAATAGGAGAAATTATGATAGAACATTTGGGATCGTAACTGTGATTCTTCAAACAAACTCCAATGATTATTAAGGTTGAGCTTGAATGAAACAATATTCCATGTGCCGAGCGGCGAGTGCTGGGCCATGCAAAAACTCCCCGTAAAAAGAAATAAGCATTTAAAAATGGTTCGGTAAAAAAAATTCAACCTTATTTATTTAAGTCTCAAAATTTTTTCCCTCTCTATGAAAATAAGAATTCTGAAAGCGATATCAAAATAATCCAGGCATCAATCCATATTACCGGGAATTTTTTCATGTGGGTTTTTATGTGCATCAATTTCAATCATCAGCGTTATTTGCAAAAAGTGTTTGCCGGTACCGATGTTGTTCCTGTAATCAAACTGGTAGAGATACCCGGGTTGAAGGGTAAAGTTTTTTGAAAACTGGTAACCTGCGCCGGCAAATAAGCGGTTACGTTCAAAATAGGGAGCCTTGTTTGCCAGGAATATTTCATCAAATGCAGCGATATAGAAAGTTCCGGGTTTCATTTTTGAGTTGTTAACAGGTATAGCCGCATTCAAACGGTAACGAAACCGGTTGCGATAGCCCGTCCTGAACCAACGTTGTTCAATCCGGTACCGGTGCTCCAGTTTCAGTCTCTTCAAATAGTGGCTCATCGTCAACTGTTCCCATAGCCTTGTTTCATTTGTAGCCACCGGCTTCTTAAAATTTCCTCCATCTGTATAGGTTATGTACTTGCCGGTACCCATCAAAAAAGAAAAATTCTTATCTAAGGAATAAGAAATACCTCCTTTAACCTCGTAATAATAAAAGTGATCATAAAAAGACTGCGAACGTAATTGTAATTCATTGAATACACTCCATCTTGCATTCAGTGTCAGCCTGGTGTTGACAACATTCCATGCTCCAAAATCAGATGGTTGAGAAAACCCGGTGATTGAAAGTAGTAAAATAGAGGCCAGCAGTAATGGTTTCATTTCTGGTATTCGTACTAAAAATCCCTATCCCCATTAAAATTCTCCAGTTCATGACCAATGGATGTAAGGAATGTGGCTCCTAAACTTCCATCCACAATGCGGTGGTCATAGCTTAACGATAAATACATCATATGACGGATTGCAATACTATCTCCATGCGGCGTCTCCACTACCACGGGTCTTTTCTTGATGGCGCCCACTGCCAGTATCGCCACCTGGGGTTGATTTATGATCGGAGTTCCCATCAAACTGCCAAAGGATCCCACATTGGTAAGGGTAAATGTACCTCCTTGTGTATCATCGGCACTTAATCTGCCATTACGGGCGGAATCAGCGAGGTTATTGACTCTCTTGGTAAGTCCTACGAGGTTAAGCTGGTCCGCGTTTTTGATAACCGGGACAATCAAATTCCCTGTCGGGAGAGCTGTAGCCATCCCGATATTAATATCTTTTTTTACAATAATCCTGTCGCCATCCACGGAACTGTTAACGAGGGGAAATTTTTTGATACAACGAACAATGGCTTCTATAAACAGGGGAGTGAAAGTGATCTTTGTTCCTTCCCTCTTTTCAAAATCTTTTTTTACTTTATCCCTCCACATAACCATATTAGTCACATCGGCTTCGGTGAAACTGGTAACATGCGGACTAGTATGTTTGCTGCGCACCATATGGTCGGCGATCAGCTTACGCATCCGGTCCATTTCGATGATCTCAACATTACCGGAATAAGTTGTGAGAGAAGTATGGTGAGTGGTGTGCGGTGCCTGTTCTTTTATTACTGAAATTTCCTGGGAGCTTTCGACTGACGGCTGCCTGCCACGGGCTCCCGACTTCCTTTCGCTCACATATTGCAGAATGTCTTTTTTCGTTACACGACCTTCATTACCGGTGCCTGCTATATTTTCAAGTTCTGATAAGCTGATTCCTTCATTTGCCGCAATGTTTAACACAAGGGGTGAATAAAACCGGTTGGATGACCCGTTTGAGCTGACCGGTTGAGAAGCTGATGGCCGGTGAAATGTTTCCATGATCACTGCTTTTTCGGCAGGTTGCTCATACACCGCTTCATTCGTGGGGGTGGTTGATCGTGGCTTCGCACCGGCTAAATCGTTTGCACCGGTTTTAATTTTGGCTATAACCGTTCCGATAGGTACTACGTCATTTACTTTATAAAGGATTTCATCGATCACTCCTGCGGCCGTACTGGGCACTTCGCTGTCTACTTTATCAGTCGCGATTTCCAAAATGGTTTCATCCATTTTCACAGGATCACCCGGTTGTTTATGCCATTTCAGGATAGTGGCTTCCATGATGCTTTCGCCCAGCTTAGGCATTATGAGGTCAACTATTGCCATAAATAATTTTTTGAGTTCTACGACTGCTTAAGTAAGCTTCCCCTCATTTCAATGAAAAATTTAAGGATGAATCAGCAAAACAAGCAATCGTTTGACGATCAAAGATAATTTTTTCCTCTTAATCCTTCTAATCATCCACTTCACGGTTTGTCAATATAAATTTTCTCAGATAATCCAATGCTGTATGGGCTGTTTGTTTTATGTTTCTTTCCCTGTCAAACCGGAAATGAAATTCCCTGGCTATAATTTTTTCTTTATTTCCTACAGCGATCCAAACCATTCCAACTGGTTTTTCCTTGCTGCCGCCATCCGGACCCATGATCCCGGACGTGGCAAGGGCATAATCGGTATTCAGTTTTTCGATTGCTCCTTTTACCATTTGTCTTACCGTGTCTTCACTTACCGCACCGGTGGTTTGTAGTGTTTCATGCTCAACACCCAGGATGTTTTCCTTTGCTTCGTTGGCATAACTTACCACGCTTCCTTTATAATAAGCGGATGAACCGGCTACAGAGGTAATGAGATGAGCGATATAGCCGCCGGTACAGCTTTCAGCGGTTGCCATGGTTTTACCTTTTACTTTTAGGAGTTGTCCAATTACCACCTCGAGACCATCATCCGAATCGGTCACAAGCCACTTTTTTACAAGGGTTTTTAATTCGGTAAACAATTTGATCAATTCAGTTTCCAGCAATTCCCTGTTTTCTCCGGTTGCTGTCAGTCTCAATTTTACCATCCCGTACCCGGGCAAATAGGCCAGTTTGATATGGGACGGCAAAGCTGCTTCAAATTCTTTGATATGTTCGGCTATCATCGATTCACCAGCCCCGGAAGTGAAGGCGGTACGGTGAAGGATAGCCGGCATCTCAAATTCTTTCAGTAATCGCGGGATGACCTCATTTATCATCAGGCCTTTCATTTCATGGGGTACGCCGGGAAGAGAGATAAAGACGGCCCCCCTACCCCCCAAGGGGGGAACACGGAAGTCCGTTATTTGAATATTTCCTTTTTTTAGTTCTCTTTCAATTTCATTTAATACGAGATTGGGATTGCCCAAGACCTGAGCATTTGTAAATCTAATAACTCTAAAACCTTGTTTGTTTAACTCAGCAGATCTTTCTTCATCGTTTATTTTATTTTCGGGAAGTTCGTGTGCTAATCCATCGATTTCAATTATAGTTTTTTCAGGAAGACAGACAAAATCAGCGATGTATGAATCTATAATATGTTGACGCCTGAATTTATAACCACTTAATTTTTTGCCCCTCAACGATTCCCATAAAACTTTTTCTGCTTCTGTTGGATTTTTCCGATGTTTCGCCACAAATTCTTTAAGCAGACTATACAGCATAGGGTGCGCCGTTTCATAACTATAGTGAACATCCTTCTTTCGTGAATCCAAATCCCCCCTTCCTCCACGGCGGATAAGTCGGGGGGTGGGGGGGCCAAACCACATCCCGGGTGCTGTCCCCCGTTCATTATGCAATACCGTACAAACATCCGGGACTTCTGCCTGTTTCAGATTTCTTTCGAGCAACGGCCCCGGACGTCTGTATACCTGTTCAAATAAATACTTTACATGTTTCAACACGTCTTCATTAACCACCAGTTTCCCGCCAAAATATTTGCAAAGAAGCGGTTTGGTTATGTCATCAGCCGTAGGACCCAATCCGCCGGTAATAATGACTATATCTGAAATCTCTCCTTCTTCATCAAGTGCCTCCCATATATCGTCCCATAGATCACCAACCGCTACTCTTCTTTTTACCCAAACTCCGATCTTGTTTAATTCCTGAGCGATAAATGCACTGTTCGTGTCAATTGTCTGACCGATCAATAATTCATCACCTATCGTAATGATGGAAGCATTAATTGTTTTCATGAATTTCAAATTCGCTGCAAAGGTAGGAGATGGTTAAATTTGAAAAGTGGTACCGGTATTAATTACGCGTTCCCAGGATGAATATTAGGTTGAGGCAAAGGAGCAAAGAGAAAAAGAAGGAAAGAAGGCTGGTGCATATAAAATGAATAACTATATATGAAGAAGATCTTTTCTGCATGTTGTTGCCTGCTTTTATTCACAGGATTGATGGCACAAAATATGACGGAGAGAATAGGGAAAGCATTCGGGTTGTTTGAAGCAGATTCGCAGTTAAGACATGCCACCATCTCCCTTTATGTGATCAATGGAAAAACAGGGCAGGTTGTATTCGACCGCAATTCGCAGCTTGGACTGGCGCCAGCATCCACACAAAAAATTATTACCGCGGCTACGGCATTTGAATTACTGGGAAAAAATTACAGGTACAAAACCCTTTTTTTTCTTAATGGAAACCTGGGCAGGGATACGCTCAGGGGTGACCTGATAGTTAAGGGAAATGGGGACCCAACATTTGGTTCTTCCCGGTATTCCGCCACCAAACGAAATATAATACTGGATGCAATTGCGGGTATGTTGCGGGCACAAGAAATTAAGGTGATCACGGGCGATATACTTCTTGATGAAAGCGCTTTTGGTACGAATACAATTCCGGATGGTTGGATATGGCAGGATATCGGTAATTATTATGGAGCTGGCGCATCTGCATTAAACTGGAATGAAAATCAGTACGACCTTATTTTAAAACCGGGAAATAAAGAAAATGATGATGTTGAAATTATCAAAACGGTACCAGAGCTTGAAGTAAACTCATTAATCAACGAATTGAAAACCGGGGCCTGGAACAGTGGCGATCATGGATATATTTATATACCACCTTATACAGCTAATGGCTTTGTAAGAGGGACCGTTCCTGCAGGGAAACCAGATTTTACGATATCAGGATCATTTCCTTTTCCATCTCTTCAATTTGCAAAAGAACTTCTGGATAAGCTGTCCGCAGACAGGATAAAAGTTAATGGAGGAATCAGAACCAGCCTGGATTTTAAAGCTAATAAAGAGGTGATGAAATATTCATCAAATGCACTTAATGCTATAGTTTCTCCAACCTTAGATTCTATCATATATTGGTTCCTTCAAAAAAGTATAAATCTATACGGGGAAGCATTAATAAAAACGATGGCTTATGAAAAAAGAGGTCTTGGCGTTACTGACAGCGGAGTGGTGATTGTAAAAGATTTCTGGGAGCGACACGGATTGGATGAAAAAGAATTAAACATATATGATGGCTCAGGCCTTTCACCTCTTAACCGTGTCACATCCCATGCTCAGGTGGAAGTACTGAAGTATGCCAAGACCAGGGATTGGTTTAACTCTTTTTTCCAGGCGTTGCCGCTCTATAATGGAATGAAAATGAAAAGCGGTTCGATCAGTGATGTAAAAGGGTTTTGCGGATATCAAAAATCTGCTGATGGCAATGAATACATTTTTTCTTTCCTTGTCAATAACTATAATGGTCGCTCATCCAGTGTGGTAAATAAAATGTACGTGGTATTGGACACGTTGAAATAATAGAAGTATCAATTACCGGTGAATCAGAATCCGAAGCGCTGGAAATAAACTGACAAATCGACTTTCAGCAGCCAGGGCGTGGCAAATGCAGCCGCCCATACGAGGAAAATAAATATTTTTCCCGGTATAGATACGTCCTGGATCAGGTGGCGATGCAATAAACTTTGAACCGTTGTCATCACTTTTTCTTCTCGCTGGTCATATTCGTAAGGAGGTGACGGTGGAATATCTTTGAATGAGGGATGATCTTCGATGAGGATATTCCTGATCTTCCAGTAATCGGCGTCGGGCATGTCCTCGTAAGAGGTGTCGAGATTGATACCGGCCGTTTCTATCTTTTTTTCAACGGCATTTAATTTGGAGTCTCCAAACATCCGCAGGATCATCATTGCCGGGAATAGTAATAATAGGTAGAAGGGCGGGTGAGTGGCAAATAAAGCTACCCAAACGAGAAAAGCGGAAGATAGGATGACAAATATTTTGCTCAACCAGCTTTCTTCATTAAAAAAGACGCGATTCAGTAATTGCCCGCCATCCAGGGGATAAACGGGAATTAGATTAATAATATTCAGGAATATCAATAACACAGCAACTTTATCAAACGGAATACTTCCGAGGGTAAGATTATTATTGTATTGATAAAGAATAAAAAAAACGGCGCCCAGAATAATTCCGGGTAGGGGGCCGGCCAGTAAAATAACCGCTGATTCTTTTTGCGACACTTCACGCTTGGTACCGGATACATAAGCGCCTAATAAAGGAATGAAAAATATTCCAAGGTCTTTGTAACGGAATGATTTCATAGCAAAAAAATGGCCGAGCTCATGAAATACAACGATCGCGGTAATAATAAGCAGCATTTCAAAACTGTGAAATATATAATAACCGAGGACCAGATATAAAGCCAGGCTGCTGGCAGAGCGGAGCCAGATGCTTGTTTTGCTTTTAGGTTCTTCAGCGGCGGGTTTAGGTGGGATGGCCAGCGCATCTTCAGATCTTTCTTCCGGTATCAAAGGATTTTCTGGGGACGTGTAATTCTCCATGTAATAAAATTAACTGAAATAAGGATTAAGCTTTTTTACAAGGGGCTCGGGCATGGTAACTCTTTTCAGGGTTTTTGATTCCATAAAATACAAAATGATCTTTGCTGTGGCAAGCAATTCCTTCATTTCATTGTAAACTTCATGATGAAACTCAATTTTATGATGGACAGGTAATTCTTTCAGGATGACTTTTATGGTAAGTAACTGATCATATAAAGCAGGTCTGATGTAGCGGCATTGTACTTCAATGACCGGCATTATCACTCCCATTTTTTCCATATCAGCATAGGTAAATCCCAATTGCCTGATGGATTCGGCGCGGGCCGACTCAAAATACGCAAAGTAATTGCCGTGGTAAACTACACCCATCTGATCTGTCTCTGCATACCTAACACGGATCTGCGTTTCCGAGATGAACATAATCCTTTCTTTTAATTTTGCCTGTCTATATAGTTAGAAATCTTCCGGCTATTCCTGATCAGCAGCCAGCTAATGCCAAATAAGCAAACAAGTTTTATAAAAAAATAGACGATGCCGTTTTCGCTTTTATATTCTCCATGAGTGAAAATCAGTTGCAGGAGATAGTCAATAAACGCGATAGTTGCCATAATCCCCTGGTAGGCGATGATCAAAGCAATAGCAATGACACCTAAGCGGATAATATCTGCGGGTTTCATACCTGTAAGATTTGTGTCAAGATAGGAAGTATTTTGTAATTGGTTTTCGGGGAAAGTGTTTCGGGTTTCGAGTTGTTAGTTCTTTCTGGATATTGCCAGATATATATATAGTAATGATTCGTCAATAACCAGTATCCAGCAACAAGCATCCAGTATCTAATTCCGATCTCCAACATTAAACCTCCTACACCTGGCATCCACATTTCATTATTCTTAACAATTAAGAGTAACAAAATGTTAAACATCTTAAAACAATGAACTTATCCACACTTGTTTGGAATGATGTTTGGTCATCGTTGAAATAATTTTGAATATTGCGACGTTAATCCCCCAACGGTTAAAGGACACCCAGCATGAAGAATCAAACATTGTTCGTCGTAGCCCTATTATTCTCTACGGCTATCATTTCCCAGCAGACAAAATATTACACGGACCCACAGGAAAAATTCAAGGAAGCCAAGGATTACTTTCAAAAAGAGCAATATAGCCTGGCTTATCCATTATTAAAAGAACTTGAGCACGATGTACGTGAAACCGATAAAGCAAACCGCCCAATCACTGTCCAGGAGATCAATTATTATACCACCGCCTGTGCTCTCAAACAAAATGAAAGTACAGCTGAAGAAAAGGCGATCGACTATATAGAACTTGAAAAGAACGCTGCAAGGGCGCAGATGATGAGTTTTCACCTGGGACAATATTATTTCCGCAAGCAGGATTTCGCGAGGGCAGCCGACCAGTTTGAAAAGACAAATATTGAGAACCTGAGTAACAAGGAGATCGCGCAGATGAAATTTGAACAGGGGTACTCTTATTTTACGATGCAGAAATTTACCCAGGCAAAACCACTTTTCAATACGATCCGTACGATGAAAGACGATCCGAATTACCTGGATGCAAACTATTATTATGGATTTCTTTCTTTCCGCGACCGCCAGTATGGAGAAGCATTGGAAAGTTTTAAGATCGTTGAAAACGAAAAAGACTATGCCTCTGTCGTTCCTTATTATATCGCCCAGATTTATTATATACAGGGAAAAAAGGAGGAGGCCCTGAAATATGCCGAAGCAAAGATCAAGACTGGCAAGTCACAGTATTATGACCAGGAGATGAAGCAGATGATCGGGCATTCTTATTTTGAGAGAAAAGAATATGATAAAGCACTTCCTTACCTCGAGGATTATGTTACTAAAACTTCGAAGGTCCGCCGTGAAGACCTGTATGAACTTTCCTACTCTTACTATAAAGCCGGCAAATGGAACAAAGCCATTGAAGGATTTAAGCAATTAAGCGGAAAAGAAGATTCTTTAAGCCAGAATGCCATGTACCTGTTGGGAGATGCCTACCTGAAAACGAATCAGAAAACAAATGCCAGGAATGCATTTCTTTTTTGCGCTTCCAACAGTAGTGATAAAAAACAACAGGAGATTTCCAAGTATCAATATGCCAAGCTTTCCTTTGAACTCGGTTACGAGGATGAGGCCTTGACCAGTTTAAAAGCTTTTCTGAATGATTATCCTAACTCCGAATATAATACCGAAGCAAAAGACCTGCTGGTCGGTGTTCTTACCAATACGAACAATTACCGGGAAGCATTGTCTTTGCTGGACGGTATGAGCAGTCTTACCCCCAACGCAAAAAGATTATATCCAAGGATCCTTTATGGAAGGGCAACTGAACTTATTAATGACGGGAGACTGGCTGAAGCGGAAGTCCTGATCGATAAAGCCTTAAAGGATCCAAATAATGGCTCTATTGCGGGACTCCTTAGTTTTTGGAAGGGAGAAATTGCTTACCGCAATAACAAACTGGACGACGCTATTAAATATTACAATGCGTATGTAAGCGCCGGCTCACCGGTTAGTGGCGAAGCGAATCCTGCCAACGTAAAGTACAACCTTGGATATTGTTACCTGCGAAAGGAAAACTATGCTGCCGCTGTCGGTTTCTTTGAGCCTTTGGCAAAAAATCCCGCGCTGAATTCAAACGAATTGACACAGGACTCTTATATCCGGACAGCAGATTGTTATTTTATGAACAGGGATTATGCCAGGGCAAAAACAATGTATGATAATGTTATAAAATTCTCATGGCCGGCTGAAGACTATGCCACTTTCCAGGATGCAATGATCACCGGCGTAAGAAGCTCAAAAGATAAGATCGCCTTGTTGAACACTATGAATAGGAAGTTTCCATCTTCATCATTAGTTACGGATGCCAATATGGAGATTGCCAATACATACATCTCAGACGAAAGATTCAATGAGGCGATACCTTATCTGGGTAATGTGATCAAGGGCAGTGGCAACGCCAGTCTCAAGCCGCAGGCTTATCTTAAATTGGGCAACGCCTATTACAACCTTAATAATAATTCTGAATCAATAAGGCAATACCAGACTTTGTTAACGCAATATCCTAATTCGCCCGAGGCAGATGCCGCGCTGGTCAATGTAAAATCGCTTTATGTGGAATCGGGAAAGCCGGATGAGTATGCTTCCTTCATGCGCCAGGCTGGCCGGCCGATCAGCGTGGACGCGGAAGATTCCCTGACATGGGCCGCTGCAGAAGCACAATACAATAATGGTAATACTAATGCTGCGTTGAACGCATTTAACGGTTATCTGCAGAAATTTCCCGATGGTCTCTACGCGATTGATGCAAGCTTTTATAAAGGCGAGATCTATAATAATAAAAAGGATTGGAACAATGCATTGACAGGGTATGAACTGGTGGCTGAAAATGCGCCGAATACTTATGCCGAGAAAGCCATATTAGCCGCTGCCCGTATTTATTTTTTTGAATTAAAAAATTATTCGAAAGCAGAAACATATTATACGCAATTGAACCAGTTGACGTCAAGCCAGGAAAACAAACTGGAAGCCATGCGTGGTTTATTACGCAGCCAGTACCAGTTGCAAAAATGGTCCGATGCGGCAGGTAGTGGAAAAGACCTGGTGGCTGCCAAGGGAAGCAGCACCGATGATAAAGCGCTCGCGAATATGGCTATCGCAAAATCTTACCAGGTCGGTGGCCAGTATGATCTGGCTTTAGCCAACTTTAAGACGGTAGTTCAATTAAATAAAGCCGCCCTGGCAGCAGAAGCCCGGTATGAAATTGCTAATTGCTGGTTTTCCCTGAGAAAATTACCCGAAGCAGAAAAAGCAGCGTTTGAAACGATCAAACAGTCGGGCTCTTATGATTTTTGGGTAACCAAATCATATATCCTGCTCGGTGATATTTATTATGATCAAAAAGATTACTTCAATGCAAAAGCTACGTTCCAGAGTATAGTTGATAACAGTATAAACTCCGAGTTGAAGACAGAAGCGCAGAGTAAACTCACAAAGGTAATGGACGAAGAAAGTAAAAACAGCAAAGTAAGCGGACAATAAGATTGAATAAACAAGAATAAACAACCATAAATGAGACAGACCCTGTATAAGATAATTTTCCCGGCTTCATTGATAATGTTTATTAGTGTTTCTGTCAAGGCACAGAAGGATACTACGCATGGTAAATCCGTCAATATTACTTCAGCATTTAAACCGGTATTAAGGGAATCAGCCAAGATCAATTTCAATGCTTCCCCACCAACCGCGGATACTGCCAAACCTAAATTACAGTATGATATTCCTAATCCAAGCCTGTTATTAGCTTACCAGCCGGGTTCCTTAAAACCCCTCGCTTTACAAGTAGACACTATAGGAAAGTTTGACAACCGCAATTATATCAAAGCCGGTTTTGGCAGCTTAAGGACTCCACTTGTACAGGCAGGTTTTTCCTTTGGAGATGGTAATACGGCGGGGATAAATCTTTTTGCCAAATATGTAGCCTCGCAGGGTAAAAAAGAATTCCAGGATTTCGCCAGCACAAGAGTTAAACTTAGTGGGTTTTATAAATCCGCGAAAAACATGGAATGGGACGCCAGTATCGGGATGAAGGCTGACAAACTTTATAAGTATGGCTTTAAGCCTGAAACATTATCTTTTGCAACTGATTCAATAAGGCAGAATTTTCAAACTTATTCAGCACGCGTAGGAGTTCATAATATCAACAAGACGGAATTTGGATTACTTTATTCACCGGAAGTAAAAATTGACATCTTCAGCGATAACCTGAAGAACAGTGAAAGTAACACTGTAGTAGATCTTCCTTTGGAAAAGTCTATCGGGCAAAATTTTGCTGTTAAACTGGGACTGACATTTGATCTCACCCGTCTTTCTCCTAAAAATAAATCGGCAGCTACTATCAATAATACGATGTACTTCATTACGCCGGTTGTTGTATACAAAAAGCCCACTTTGAACTTACAGGCCGGTATCCGCCCTTCGTGGGATAACAAAACATTTAAAATGTTCCCGAACATTCTCGCGGACATTGGTACAGAAGATCAGCGTTTCACTTTCCAGTTAGGCTGGACCGGGTATGTCCGGAAAACAACGTATCAATATTTAGCTTCTCTTAACCCGTGGTTATGGATGCCGGGATCTTTGCAAAATACCCGGATAGAAGAACGCTTTGCCGGTTTTAAAGGATCGGTAGATGATCATTTCAGCTATGCGGTAAAAGTCGCGTTTAATAAGCTGAATAATCAACCATTGTTTATCAATGATACTTCAGCCGGTGGGGACGGCAAATCTTTCCGCGTGGTCAATGAAGAGCAGTTGAAAGTCTTGAATTTCGGGGGAGAGATCAGTTATAATGTGGAAGAAAAATTTTCGCTCGTCACAAACCTCAGCTTTAATCAATATACCGGCCTTAAAAATAATAAACGGGCGTGGGGCCTCCTTCCTCTCGAATTAACTACTGCTATGCGCCTGCAGGTGTTGAAAGATCTTTGGCTTAAGGGTGATCTTTTTGCCTGGTCTGGTCCTCAATACCTGAAAAAGAATGGTGACAACGGAAAACTGCCGGGAGCTTTCGATCTCAATGCCGGATTAGAGTTCAAAGCCACAAAAAATCTGGGTGTCTGGGCCCAGTTCAATAATATCTTCAATAAAGAATATCAGCGTTGGAGTCAGTATCCTGTGTACGGTTTCAATTTTGTGGCGGGAATCGTATTTTCGTTCGATCAAAAGAACTGATAATGTACCAGGATTTGTATGAATATCTCGTATTGCACAGGCAATTGAGCATACCCGGTATCGGTACATTCATGCTGGAAAGAAAACCGGCCGGAACGGATATCACACACCGGCAAATAAGTCCACCTACATACACCATCAATCTTTACCAGAACAGTGAGACACCCGCGCGTAAACTATTTCATTGGTTAAGCGACAGGCTCCATATCCATTATCATGAAGCTATCGTGCGTTTCAATAACTTTTCCTTTGATCTGAAGCAACAGGTCCTGTCCGGAAATAAAATTGAATGGAGCCACGTAGGCACCTTTACGAAGGGAATAACCGGTGACATCAAGTTTGAAACCGGCTTACAGGATCACCGCTTTGATCCGCCTGTTAGCGCAGCAAGGATGATCAGGGAAAAGGCCGTTCACACGGTCAGGGTAGGTGAACAGGAAAAAACTTCCGTTGAAATGAGCGAATGGCTGCACCCGGATGAAGAAAAAAGAACGTATTGGTGGGCTCCTGCATTAATCGTCGCGATAATTCTCCTGATCATTGTGGGTATTTATGTATCTCAAAACGGATTTAGCCCCTCATCGGCGGCCAATCAACAATCACTCACTCCCCAGAAAACGGATTCGGTATATACCATAATGAAATAGTTTACCGTTCATTATTCTCAATTTGATATTACTTTGCAGGATTACATTATGAAGTATGTAATTCATTATTCCAATTGCCCGGTTTGTAGGTCCACCAGGATTAAGAGCGTTTTAATGGCAAAAGATTTTACCGTAACCGGTGAAACTTTTACTATCCTGGAGTGCAGTGACTGTAGCTTGCGCTTTACACAGGACGTGCCGGATGCTGCCTCGATCGGATCTTATTATAAATCGGAAGATTATATTTCCCATACAGATACCTCAAAGGGTCTTATCAACCGTATTTATAAAAGCGTGCGGCAAAGAACACTGGTCAGCAAAAGAAAATTAATTGAAAAACAAACTGGCCTCAAAAAGGGTAAACTGGCCGATGTAGGAAGTGGTACCGGCGCATTTATCAATGAAATGAAAAAACATGGGTGGCAGGTCACAGGGTTGGAGCCGGATGAAGATGCACGGAAAGTTGCCAGGCAGTTGTATGGGATTCAAACAGCCCATACAGGCGAATTTTACCATTTGAAGACCGGAGACTTCGACGCCGTTACTTTATGGCATGTATTGGAACATGTACATGATCTTTCCGGGTATATTCAGCAACTGAAAAATATCTTAAGTCCCAAAGGCAAACTATTTATCGCAGTACCTAATTATACTTCTTTGGATGCAAGTGTTTATAAAGAATATTGGGCCGCCTATGATGTCCCCAGGCATTTATATCATTTTTCGCCCGCTTCTATGAACGTATTGATGGAACAAAACGAACTGAGGATTGCATCGTGTAAACCGATGTGGTATGATAGTTTTTACGTTTCTCTTCTAAGCAGTAAATATAAAAAAGGCCATACTAACTGGATCGCTGCCATCTGGAATGGCCTTCGTTCTAACCTAAAAGCGCTACCCAATGTAAAAAGATGCAGTTCGGTGGTTTACATTATAGAAAAAAAATAAAGTAAGGCAAAAGAGAAAAGGCAATAGGCACAAGGCACAAGGATCAAGGCACAAGGAACAAGTGGTAGATGTTTCAGTATCCAGCCTCCAACCTCCAACGTCCAGCCTGCGTGCCGGCATCAAGCATCTAACATCTATCATTCCTTTATCACCTGACTTCCCCCGCTTGTCTGCACATTTTTTACGGTAGGATTACCTTTATAATATACACGACTACCACCGGTCGCTTCAATAAATAGCCTGTCTGTGACTTTGACTTTTGCTTCTGACCCGCCAGATACACTGATATCCACTTCTGTTGATTGAAGATCATATGCGTTTAATCGGCCTGCGCCGGACAGGTTACCATACAGGCTTTCTGTTGCACCATTTACATTTAATTCCGAAGCGCCGGATATGTCAATTTGTGTATTGATCCCCGTACCATTAAACGTACATTTTGATGCGCCGGATAAAACGGTTCTCATCACAATCTGCGCTCCAGAGAATCCATTTATTGTTCCACTGGCTGCACCCGATAAATTTAATTGTACCAGGATCGGTAGGGTAATGGTTATATCGACCCGCGGCCGGTTAAAATCAGAATGATTATACTGGATATCCAAAATATTGTTGGCAACACTCCAGTCTATATCATTTAATGATTTTGTAGGTCCTTTTACTTTCACCGAAAATTGAGTGCCTTTGGTGATAGTCAGGTTAAATCGTTCACCGGCATAGACCTTATTGAAACCCGAAACATTAATGTCTTTTTCAATTACCGGTGAATTGTCTTTTTCCTTATTACAGGAGAATAGAAAAAGAAGCAGGGATGGCAAAATCATCCACTTCTTTAATTGGTTTAGTTTACTTTTCATAACATGAGGTTTAATGGCTGCCTTTTGGCAGATTTAATTCTATAACAGGAGACAAAAATATTCAGGCTGATTTTAAGTATTTGCAGCGATAGGATGGGAGGAATCAGATGTTAAAACAATTTAAGAAACAGGTTGTCGTAATGAACAGCTGTTAGTAATTAACTCTGACAATTTTTTTTGGCTTGTTGGTTCTTCTTTAAATTGAGCCAATTAAAACAACTGCCATGCGACGCCTGCCTTTCGTCTCCTTCTTTCTCTTTCTGTTTTTCCCCCTTTTCCTGGTACCAGTATTGACAACAGGACAAAACCTGCCCGGAATAGAAGAAAAAACAAGAGGCTTAAAAAAGTATGAAGGCTATTTCAATTTCTATTATGATGAAAATGGCGGCAAGATGTGGCTGGAAATTGACAAACTGGATTCGGAAATTCTGTACCAAACATCCTTGCCTGCCGGTCTGGGATCTAATGATATCGGTCTTGACAGGGGACTGCTGGGCGATACACGCATCATCAAATTCATCCGTAACGGAAGAAAGACCATGATGGTACAACCCAACTATGATTATCGAGCCATAACGAATAGCAGGGCTGAACAACGTGCCGTTGAACAATCTTTCGCGCAATCAACACTTTGGGGATTTACCATCGAAGCCGAAAGCAACGGGCATATCCTGGTCGACATAACGGATTTTCTATTGCGGGACGCATTAAAAGTCGTAAATCGTTTAAGAAGCCTGAAACAGGGAAATTATTCATTGGATAAATCAAGGTCAGCCATCTACATGCCGCAGAGTAAAAATTTTCCGCAGAATACAGAACTGGAGGCGAGTATAACTTTTGTGAACAATGATGGGGAAACCGGAAATTATATCCAATCCGTGGCACCATCTACTGAAGCGATCACTGTCAGGATGCATCACTCTTTTGTTCAATTGCCTGACGGGAACTATCAGCCACGCGTATTTGATGCCAGGAGCAGTTTTATTAATATTTCTTATTTTGATTATAGTACACCAGTTTATGAACCCATTGATAAATACTTTATCATCCGTCACCGGCTGCAAAAGAAAGATCCTTTGGCGGCAAAAAGTGAAGCGGTAAAACCCATCATATATTACCTCGACAATGGAACACCTGAACCTATCCGAAGCGCTTTGTTGGAAGGAGCCCAATGGTGGAACCAGGCTTTTGAAGCAGCAGGCTATATCAATGCCTTCCAGGTAAAAATATTACCAGAAGATGCAGATCCAATGGATATCCGGTACAATATGATCAATTGGGTGCATCGTTCCACCCGGGGATGGTCTTATGGTGCTGCCGTTGTAGATCCAAGAACCGGCGAAATAATAAAAGGGAATGTAACATTAGGTTCATTAAGGGTACGCCAGGATTATATGATCGCAACAGGGTTATTAGCTCCTTTCGAAAATGGACTTCCTGCTGACAATAAAATGCTCGCGATGGCTTTGAACCGGTTAAGACAGTTAGCCGCGCACGAAGTGGGACATACGCTGGGACTGATGCACAACTATGCAGCCAGTGTCGTTGATCGATCCAGTGTGATGGATTACCCACACCCGGCTGTGATACTCAATAGTAAGGGGGATATAGATATAAGTAATGCTTATGCAAAAGGCATTGGTGAATGGGATAAAATCAGTATCACTTGGGGTTACCAGGATTTCCCGGGTGGCACTGATGAAAAGATGGCACTGAATAAAATAATGAACGACGCCTATCAAAAGGGATTCCAGTATATCAGTGATCGTGATGCAAGACCTGCCGGAGGACTTCACCCGGCGGCACATTTGTGGGACAATGGGAAGGACCCCGTGGAAGAATTGAAGAATGTAATGAAGATAAGAGAGAAAGCCCTCGCGCAATTTGGTGAAAAAAATATACGTGAAGGCAGTCCGATGGCCATGCTGGAAGATGTGTTAGTGCCTGTGTATCTATATCATCGTTACCAGCTCGAAGCGGTTACCAAGCTCGTAGGTGGTATGAATTACCGGTATGCTTTAAAAGGGGATGGGCAGATAGTGACTCAATCTCTTTCCAAAGAGGAACAACTAAAAGCTTTGAATGCGGTTATTGGAACACTCGATCCTTCAGTCCTTGTCTTGCCTGAAAGGATCGTAAAATTGATCCCACCGAGGCCGGCAGGATATAATTATACAAGCGAACTTTTCAAAAAAAGAACAGGCCTGGCTTTTGATGCATTAAGCCCGGCGGAAACTGCGGCCAACATGGCTTTATCTTTTTTGTTCAATAATGAAAGATTGAACCGGATGGCAGAATATCAGGCCCAATACGGTGGGTTGGGAGTTAAGGAAATGATCGATCTGATGATCAATGCCACCTGGAAAGCTCCCCGGAAAAAAGGGATAGAAGGATTGATTCAAATCCAAACCGAACAGGTTTTACTGACTTATCTGCTTTCAGCCACTACAGACGACGATAATTCCTTTATAACAAAAGCAATTGTTCAAAAATCATTGTCGGATCTTGCCACTTTTATTGAAGCAGCCAAAAAAGCGGGCAAAGACAGTTTATATGAGGGCCACCTGTTACTGGCCATCGAACGAATAAAAGCTCCTGAAAAAGCGAAACCGGCTTTACATGTAGTTATTCCACCAGGAGCACCGATTGGTTGTGATGACGATCAATAGTATTATTTGACTATAAATAAAAATTTGAAACATGAACAAACCAACACGGCGCCGATTTATTACGGATACAGGTAGAGCTGCCATGGCAGGAACGCTTATCTTAGCAGCAAACAACGTACAGGAAAAAGAAATGAAAAACATTTTTATCCATCATGTCTATTTCTGGCTGAAAAACGCTGGTAACAAAGAAGACCTTGATAAACTGGTAGCGGGCCTGAAGAAATTATCAGCCGTGAAGACCATTCAACAATTTCATATCGGGAAACCGGCAGATACAAAGCGGGATGTAATTGACACTTCTTACTCCGCCTCCTGGCTGGTCTTTTTTGATAATAAGGCGGACCAGGACAGCTATCAAACGGATCCTATTCATCTCAAATTCGTGGAAGAATGTTCGACACTGTGGCAAAAAGTGATTGTATATGATACAGTAGCCATGTGATAAGCTTTTCCTATTCTTTATGACCGGTACATAGATTGCTGTCATTAGAGTTAATTTCATTGGTTAAAACACCGGCGAATGAAAAACTGTCTTTTTTTTCTCTTAATACTGTTTGGCTGCAGGTCTTATGAGCAAACCCCCCGGATGGATTTTGAAAACTATAACCCACCGTCTACATTGGTGGTACCGGAACATAAACTGACCAAAGCCAAATTTCCCTTTATCGATGTACACAATCACCAGGAAGAAATGCCTGATATGGATCTCAATATCCTGATCACTGACATGAATAAGCTCAATATGAAAGTAATGGTGAACCTGAGTGGCCGAAATGGAGATCCATTAAAGAGATCCGTTAAAAATATCAAAGATCATTTTCCGGGCAGATTCATTGTTTTTGCAAATGTTAGCTTCAATGCTGTTGGGAGTCCTGGTTGGACCGAAAATGCAGTACGTCAACTGGAAGAAGATGTAAAAAATGGCGCTAATGGTTTAAAGATTTTCAAGAACCTTGGTTTTTCGGTAAAAGATGTGACTGGAAAAAGGGTTACGATTGATGACGCGAGGCTCGATCCTATATGGAAAAAAGCAGGCGACCTGAAAATTCCGGTGATTATTCATACCGCCGATCCTAAATCATTCTGGTCACCGATGGATTCGATGAATGAACGCTGGCTTGAACTGGCTACCCATCCGGGCCGAAAAAGAAGTAATACAGATCCGGCTCCCTGGGATACATTAATAGCAGAACAACACCGTATGTTTAAGAAACATCCAGGTACTACTTTCATTGCTGCACATTTTGGATGGTATCCCAATGACCTCGGTAAGTTGGGCCAATTGCTGGATGAGATGCCTAATGTAGTTGTTGAATTTGGAGCCGTTATCGCCGAATTGGGCAGACAGCCACGGATGGCTAAAAGGTTTTTTACAAAATACCAGGACCGTATATTATTTGGAAAAGATAGCTGGGTGCCTGAAGAATATGCAACTTATTTCCGTGTCCTGGAAACAGAGGACGAATATTTCCCCTATCATAAAAAATATCATGCATTCTGGGCCATGTACGGCATGGGTTTGCCCGATGATATACTGAAAAAAGTTTATTACAGGAATGCGTTACGCATCATTCCCAATATCGATAAATCTTTATTCCCGGATTGATAGAATTGGATTTATTTAAAGCCGAACCGCAGACCATTTAAAGTCTTAGAAGGCAGTATGAACTTTGAAGTATTTCTTCACGGCTTTTCCTATTTTTGAAACACAAACTTATTTTATGGAATATCCTGCTTTTCTCCGCCGGCTCTTATGTATTATGTTTACCGTTGCTTACTCCACCATTATTTTATCCCAGGACTGCAGTGTTGAAAAGGAAACGCTGAAGGGATCCTACACCGGTGAATGCAAAAACGGTAAGGCAAATGGAAAAGGAAAAGCTACCGGGACTGACACGTATGACGGTGAATTCAGATCAGGTCAGCCAGACGGGCAGGGCACTTATACCTGGAGCAATGGTAATAGTTATTCAGGTAAATTTTCAAAAGGACAGCGGGATGGCAAGGGCACCATGTATTACAAAAGAACGAATGCTGCCGATAGCATTATTGACGGCTATTGGAAGAAAGATGCCTATATAGGCAAATTTGAAAAGCCTTATACGGTCTATTTTAAAAGTAAGGCCGTTACAGAAGTGGAAATAGAACTTAAAAAAAACACGTTTAAGCAAATCACTTTTTTTATAAATAGTACTTCAGGAGGAGCTGCCAGCCTGGATGGAACAGAAATGCCAAAAATGAAGGTCGATGATATCCAGGTAATAAAAGGAAGTTATGGCAGAACAATGTCAAATAGTAATAACTCCAAAAAAACGGAAATGATCCTGTATGATGTCAACTTTCCTGTCCGTATGAAGGTTTCAATGGGTAATGAACAAATAGAGGTTGAGTTTAATGAGGAGGGAAGTTATTCCGTAAATGTGCGTATCAATCAATAGACACGAATATAAATGTTTGAGAACAACACCTGATTTTTTCAAAAACAATATAAGGGCTATCTTTTAACGAATTATGATCAAGTGCCGGACGGGAAACCTGATACGAGGGCTTTTACTTCTTTCTTACTTCTCTTTTTGTGGTACAACTGGCTATTCACAGATCAGTGTGAAAGGAGTCGTACTTGATAGTATTTCACATAAACCGCTACCGTTCGCTACTATCAAGGCGGGTGTTAAAAATTCAGTTATTACTGGTATCACCGGCCACTTTTCAGTGTCAGTGCCCGCCGGTATAAGCGAAATCGAAGTTTCGTACATCAGTTATAACAGCCGGAAAGTAGCGGTGGTTCATTTGCTTGATAACGACAGTATCTTTCTTTCCCCGGCTATATCCACATTGGGAGAAGTGGTTGTAAAATCACAGACTGATAAAATTAAACGGATCATCAATACGGCTATCCGGAATAAGCCGTTGCATAATCCTGAATTGTATGATTTATACCAATGTAATGTATATTATAAAATGAAGGCAGATGTCATGCCATCTGGTGTAATACTGGATTCCGCAGTATTGGAGCGCCAGGCAAGAGCCATCGCGAGAAGAAACAGGAAAGATTCACTCCGGGGGAAACATGACAAAGCAGAAAGTATACTGAACGGAAATAATCACCTGGCCTTTTCGGAGACCTATAGTAAACGCTATTATAAAAGACCGCAGCAATTGCAGGAGATAGTTGTGGCTTCCCGTTTCTCGGGTTTCCGAAAAACTTATTTTACCAATCTTATCACCGATGTTCTGCCCTTTCATGTTTACAATGATTATATACCGCTGAATGGAAAAGACTATATAAATCCCATAGCCAAAGGATGGCAGCAACGATACAGTTTTTTCCTGGCCGACGAAATTGTCGCCGGAACTGACACGACTTTTATATTAGCATTCGATCCGAAGAAAAATGCGGGGTTCAATGCCTTAAGAGGAATGGTTTATATAAACAGCGACGGGTATGCAATTTCACATTTTATTTCTACAACCGGCGATACAGCATCAGACCGGGAGATCAGGATCGAGCAGGTTTACAGCAAAGTAAACGACAGGTGGTTTCCGCGGGAGTTAAACTATGATCTCATCTTCAGACAATACATTGCTGCCACGTTAAAAATGGAAATTAATGGTCATTCATTGATTGATTCTGTTTCTTTCAGGGCCGGGCCTGATTTTAAAATTGAAAAGGCCTATTCCGTGAGATTGGGCGATTCGGTGGATCTCTATTCCGGGCAGCAATGGGAAAAAATCAGGAAAGATACAATCACTGTAAAAGAACAGAACACGTACCGTGTTATCGATAGCGTTTTCAAAAAAAAGAAGGTAGAAAATTTCCTGGTTAGTACCGGTAAGTTGGTAATCGGCCGTTTGCCTGTTAAAAAGTTTGACATCGATATGCAGCGACTGGTAGCATCCAATGACTACGAGGATACCAGGGTCGGCCTTGGATTGTTTACTAACGAAAAGATATCAAAGTATTACGAGATCGGCGGATGGTTGGGTTATGGTCTGCTCGATAAAAAGACCAAATATGGATTTTCAGTCACTGGTTTTGCCCAAGGGAATAAAGATAACTGGCTGAAACTTTTTTATAGTGATGATTACCAGAATGCAGGTAATATCCACATTCACCCGGAAATTGATAAAGACGGTTACAGGACCTGGTTGTTGACAACACCTGACCACGTAAAAGAATATGGCGTTATCGTTCATACACAAAGAGGGTATTGGGAGATCGGTTTGGAGGGAAGAAAGCAAAAGCTTTCCGCCTTATATGCCAACCATTTTATTGTAGAAGGAAAAAATTATAAAGATTTTGATGTTACAGAAGCCGCTATCGGTTTTCGGTATGCCTATGGTGAAAAAAGAGCCCCTGCATTTGGTTATTATTTTCCGGTCGGGACCAAGTACCCTGTTATTTATTTCCGGTCAGCATTAGGCAAGGCAGAAGCGGTTACCGGTTATTCAACTCACTATATCCGCCTGCTCCTGGCTTTAGATTTTCATAAGCATCTTAACCGCTGGGGTAATGATATGTATCGTTTGGAAGGTGGCGTTATTCATAGTCTTAACAATGAACCCTTTTCCCGTTCCTTTCTTCTTGCATCCAAAGGTTTTCGCAGGGGCGGCTTGAATTTTTATAGTTGGGGAGGCTTCCTGACAATGCATCCCTATGATTTTTATTCCGAGAATTATATCAGCTTCCTGTATAAGCACGATTTTGATAAATACCTCTGGCGGGCAAAATTCAGTAAACCATTTATCAGTATCGCTCATAATCTTATGTACGGATCGCTCAGTGAACAAAGCAAAGCTGCCACTACAAATATTTTTGCTCCTGTCAGTGGCTATCATGAGTCGGGTATTTTATTAAACCAGTTGCTGCAAAAAAACATTTTTCACATTCTATACCTCTATTTGAATGCAGGAGCATTTTATCACTGGACATCTTTTTTCAACTGGAACAGGAACGCGGTATTTGTGATTGGGATCTCAGGCGGGTTTTAGCGGAAAGGTCCGGTTACACCGGTACTTTATCAAATGGGATATGGATATTGGTTTAATGCTCCTGTTCCTTTCTCTTTCCGACCAGTAGCTTCATGAACTGAGTCGCATTCTTCAATAAATTGTCAGCCTCATTCTCATCATTTATTCGTTTGCTGCCTTCTGCTACCCGCCTCATCAGCTTATCATCATCGAAATAGTATCGCCCTTCAAAGGCCAGGGTAAGTTTTTCATGATTGATCTGGTTAGCAGAATCTACAGGGAAATCCTTTTCAGTTTCATAAACAAAAATGAGTTGATCTTTTTTAAAATAATACTCCTGGTAAATTTGCCCGTAAGAAATCCAGACTGTCAACAGCATTTTACGCAGGCTGTCATTTTTGAAATAACCGGTGAGCTCTCCGCCGCCATCTGTAGCTTCACCTAAAAAATCCTCAGGGTTATCCAGTGTTATCGATTGTAAGGAGCTGTCGCGGTTAATTTTTTGAAATTCTGCCCGTATCGTTTTTATTTTTTGATCCGTTGTCTGGGCAAATGGACATGTGTTTAAAATGAAAAGCGATACCAGGCATCCTATAATTTTCTGATAATACATTTAGCAGTGGATTGAGGTTAAAACGGATTTATAAGGAAACGCGGGATAGCTATCAAAAATTGCAATAACTCAATATTTCCCGTACATCCTCCGGGCTTAATAATTTGATATTTGCATTCGCGACGGCGTTTTCAGGGTCCATCATGGATCGGGAAAGTATAATCGCAAATACTTCCTTTTTTCTGCTTATGTCGAGTTCCTTTTTTGAGTTGACATATTTTTCATAGGCATTTGACATTTTTAGCCATATTTCTATTTGCCCATTTACATCAGTTTCTTTTTTAAAGTCTGCTATTGTCTCTTCGAGTGTAACCGGATAAACTTCACGGAAGGTCGACTGTATTGATTTGATCTTCTCCAACTGGTCAACACTTAAAGAATCGTGCAAAACAGGATCGCTGGAAACTGTGTTAGAAGCTATTGTTATCGATTTACGCGAATGACTTTTACAGGACACAGCTAATAAGAGGCATAATAATACAGGTATAAATAATTTCATTTGCAAAAAATGACTGGTTAATTTATTCCTTAAAGTTACTAAGGCCTGTGTGCATTCTTAGAATTTAACGTAGCAAATCTTTCATTTCTATTTTTCAATACCTGATGGGTGACCCAAAAAATCACTCAATAATTCTATTTCATTTTTTGAAAGTGCATGAGCATTTTACGTTTTTTTCCGCGTTAAAATTTTTATGAACTGGTATTTTTTAAAAGATGGAGTCTTGCCAATGGCTCCTGCCGTTAAAGATGATTCTTCCTAAGTAATTAGGCTGCCGGGGTCCGAATGTCGGTATCCGGCATTTCCATTTTTACATGTTCGTATTTAAAGAAATTGAGTCTTCGGTAAAAGCCCGAAGAACTAATATTGCTTAAGGCAAACCTTGCCAATGTCAATTATTATCCCGGCAATAGAAAAAATGAAAAGGATAAGTATGCCAAAGACTAGCTAGTAAGCAGCCTTGTTACAGGGATTTTTGAACAAATAAATATCTGCAGGGATAAACAAGGCGAGCAGGAGACGGAGGAGGATGAGTTTGCGTGTTTGTTCGTGCTTATAAACAATCATAGGGAGTTTCGGCTTGTTTGAAACAATATAATTACTGGTCGGTAGAAGTTAATCAACCAGCGGGACTGGTTTTAAAACTGTTTTTTCCCAATCATCGTATTTCTTCTTCATTGCTTCAAAGACCTGTTTTTCCCTGTCTTTCAGATCATTTTTTTCCGCGCCATCATAAAACAGGTCAAACAGGTATTCACCTTTATCATCCTTTAAATATTTCCAAAAACCTTCCCGCATCGCTTTTTGCTGGGAACGCTGGGTGAGACGCCAGAAGAATGTCCGGGCTATTGATCTTTTTTTGCCAGTAATAACCGGCATAAGATCTATCCCGTCCAACGGAAATTTTGGATCCGGTTTGGTTTCTGTTAAGGCAAGTATTGTAGCCGACCAATCCATCGTTATTGCAGGTTGTTCGGAAACAACCCCTGGAGGTATACGACCCGGCCATCGTATTATGGCAGGCACTCTTAAACCTCCTTCTCTAAGAAGTCCTTTTCTTCCACTATATCTTCCCATGTCTGAATAGCGCTCGCCACCGTTATCACTGGTAAAAATTACAACGGTGTTATTGGACAATCCTTCTTCGTCCACCGTTTTCAGAATAGCCCCTATAGCTTCATCCATGCTTGTTACCATGGCTGCATATGTTTGCGGTGATCCGCCCTTTCTCCAGTTATCATCTCCCAATGCATATACACTGTCACCGGGTGCTTGCCAGGGCCAATGCGGAGCATTAAACATTACACAAAGGAGAAAAGGTTGTGTATGATCATTGCGGATTATATCTATCGCTTTTTCTGCTATGAGATCAGTCATATACCCTTTCTCTTTTATAGCTGTTTCTCTTTCATACAGGTCATTTCTCCCGTTAGGATCCGTGTGAGAAACATAGTCAATCCCCCCGCCATGAAACCCAAAGAACTCATTAAAGCCATTTTTTACAGGACTGAATTTAGACAGAAATCCTAAGTGCCATTTACCTACGAGAAAAGTTTGATAGCCGTTTTTTTTCACCAGCGTCGCGATGGATGTCTCACCAGGTGACAACCCGATCAAGCTATCTTTTTTTGACCCAACCAACGGTTCCTGGAGTCCGACAAGAGTGCGGGCAGGATAGCGACCCGTCATAAATGAAGCCCGGGTAGGTGTACATAGTGGAGCGCCGGTATACGCATTAATAAATCTTACACCCTGCGTCGCGAATTCATCAAGATTGGTGGTTTTATAATCTTTTCGTCCGTAACAACTCAGATCTGCATATCCCATGTCATCAGCCATGATATAAATGATATTCGGTCTCGTCTGTGCGACAACAAATGTTCCGGAAAAAATAAACCAAAAAAACAATAATTGTTTAATAGGCATAAAATCAGCTTATGTGGAAACAATTTTGTAATGCCACTGTAAACTAAGGAAAGAATTTAATTATCGGTTACCTAATTTAATGTTCTCAAAAAGGCAAACACCTGACCAGGGAAAATCACCTTTTGGACCTTCGGGTTCAGGATAGGCAGCGAATTCCAGCATTTCAGGTGACAATCGTTTAAGTTTAGCGGCTGTTTTTAATTTTGATACCGACTTCAATGGTCTCCACCCATACCCAAGAAAAAAATTTTTTCCTTCGACAGGTGCGAATTGCAAGGGAGCATTCGCTTCTTCAAGAAACGAACCCATTTCCTTTTGTACCATTTTAAGAAGTCCTGGCGACATCAGATCTAACACCCATCGCCTGAAATTATGATGGACAGACAAAGACCGGGCTAATGAAGACGCTTCCTCATTGTCAAGGTATCCGACCAATCCTTCGGAAACGATCAGCGCATTATGACATTGCTGATTTAATTGGCTGAATAATTCATTCCTGGCTTTTTCATCAGACAGATCAAGCCTGATACTTTCCAGTTTGCACCTGGCCATTTCATTTTTTAAAACTGGTTCTTTATAGTCCATGATGCCTGGTAAATCGATCTCGATCCAATGCAAAGAGGCCGGTAAGTCCATGCGGTAGGGTCTTGTATCCAGCCCGGCAGCAAGATTAATTACTGTATCAAATCCTTCAGCGACATGTCGGCTAATGAATTCATCGAACAAGTATGTCCGGGCTACGAATGACCAGCTATTTTGTTTGGTAAATTCAATGGCATCAGCGATTTGTTCCCCTCTCTTTCCCGCCAGTTTCCTGGCAAATGGATCGTTGAACAACGCATCGGGTCTTTCGGTTTCTTCGGCTCTGAAGATCGCTACCCAGCGGGCTGTATCTGAAATATTTCTGATCAGGGGTTCCACGTTTGCCATTAACAAACAAATTTACCATGTGTACAGGTATTCTATTAATATCTTTTTATTTTTAATGGCTATAAGTATTGATGTGCTAAAAAACTACCACCGACTTTTTTATGGCCTGGTATTTTCAGTAATACCCGGATTTTTACATGCGCAGGAAATATTTTCTTGGGTTAAAGAAAAAGAGTTCTGCAATCCTTCTGTGATTGGGTTACCCCGGCCAAAAGCGCTGGTTGTAAAGTATGAAATTCAGCCAGGATACAGAATAGTTTCGACAGATGAATCCGGTAGTTATGGCAATAGCCACGGAAGGATAAGCCGCAATCATCGCATCGATCTGCGGCTAAGATTTCCGATAGTAAATAAGCCCTCATTGACAATTGCGGCCGGACTCAAATATTCCACCGAGGAATTCCAGTTTAATGATGATATGGTACTGACGTATCCATTTTATAAAGATCTCGAAGACCGGCCATTGAAAAGTGCCGGTGTGCATTTTTACCTGGTCAAGCCAACACGAAATCAAAGGTATTTCATTCTTCGATCCAGTATCGACCTCAATGGGGATTACACGTCGCAGAAGTTTGGTAAAAGCGAATTACTTAAATTTTCCATTACACCTTTGATCGGCTGGAAAAAAAATGAAAACCTTTCCTATGCGCTGGGTTTTAGTTACGGTTATACATTTGGCAAACCGCTTATTTTACCGGTTATCTCTTATAACAGGAACTTCAATTGCAACTTTGGGATTGAAAGCCTGCTTCCTATCAGTATCAGGTTCCGGTATACTTCGAGCGAAAAAAGTTACATGTATGCAGGGGTTGAACTTTCGGGGGCGTCATACCGGTTGGATAATGTGGGAACCGCTTTTTCCAATTATAACAAACTTCATTTGTTCAGATCAGAATTGCGGTACACGCTTACATTTGAAAGGGAAATACACGACTGGTTATGGCTTGGTATTGAAACAGGCTACCGGCAAAATCTTCGCTTTAATCTTACGAATGGGCCAAAGGGCCGATCAGATGTGATCATTCGAAACCGGCTAATGGGCGCGTCATTGATCAATGCCAGTATATTCGCGGTGCCTCCGCAATCCTGGATCAAAAAAAAGTAATTTAAGAGACGGGTTGCTTACTCTTCTATTTTGTCCTCTGCTTTTTCTGCATTCTCAGTAATATCTCCCGGCTTGAACAGGATATTTTTGGCCACGGTTTTCCATTTATCTTTTTTTCTCAGCAGGAATTCAAGATCCATGGAAAAATGGATGAACTCTTCTTTTTGCGCATTTTCCATGATCGACCTGGCTTCTTTATCCTTTTCCACTGATATGCGTTGCTCATACCAGTTGATAGCTTCAGCTTCTTCGATCAATGATTGTATCATGCGGGCAAAGGTCCGCGTTTTTTGTGATAGCTCTTCGGCAGGTTCATGATACTGTTCAGAGGGCATATTTTATTTTTTTTTTGCTTGAAGAATAAAGTAAAGATACAGGAGCCGCTCCTGATAAATGTTGCGAATTATGTCAAAATAAGGACAGTTGCTGTGATGTCCCTGATTTATCACGACGGACTATTTTAACCACGGGTTGTTGATTATCGATCACAAAAACTTCCGACTCTTTATCGCGGGAAGCAATTATTATATTGGTGGAACCCGCATGCCGTTGAAACAAAGCATCCACAATTTCCGGCCTATTATTGTTCTTTGAAAGATGAGAAAGGATCAGATGACTCATAAATGAGGGTCGGTATTTTATAAAAAGTTCCAGGGCCTGCACATTTGATAAATGACCTTTACCATCTGAAATACGCTTTTTCAGGTGATAAGGATATCCTCCTTTCATCAGCATGTCTTCATCATAGTTTGATTCCAGGAAAGCGGCGTGACATCTTTTAAAATGATAAACAACTTTTTTACAGGCGATGCCAATATCTGTAATGATCCCGATATTGGTGCGGGAACCGGAGACGACAAAACTGTGAGGGTCACCGGCATCATGTTCTTTTTGAAAAGCTGTGACACTGAGGCTCCCGATCTTAACCGGTTCATCCGCTTTGAAACGGTAGACTAAATTTTTTTCCAGGTGCAGGTTACCAAACCGTTGTGTGGCGGCTGTTATAAAGACTGGCAATTGGTGTTTTTTTGCGAGGACAGGCAATCCGCTGATATGATCGGCATGTTCGTGGGAAATAAAAACCGCTTTAACTTTCGCCAGGCTCAAGCCGCAACGCTTCATTCTTTTCTCCGTTTCCCGGCAACTGATCCCTGCATCAATTAAAACGGCTTCATCATCGTTACCGATGTAGTAACAGTTCCCGTTGCTTCCGGAATTAAGAGAGGATATATATAAAGGCATGTATTGAGAGTGGGCAGCAAATTAATGAAACATAAGCAGCAGGAAAATTTTTATCGTCAATGTTTTTCCGCCAGATAATGTTTCTTTAAAATATCTTCTCCATACTCATTCCCTTTTTCCCGCCAGATAGCATGAATATGGTTTGCATGTCCGCTGAAACCGCAATTATCAAACTCGATAAGAAAGGTCGGGCCATTCAGGATATAATAATGGGCTAATTCTTCTTCATATGGACCGATCCATCCGAAATAAATTTTATCGATACCAGCCTTTACTATTTTGTCATACTCAATGACCGCTTTATCATACTCGAGGTTAAATACAAATTCACGGATGATATACTGAAGTACGCCTTTTTGCTCTTTATTCATTTCAGCGCCTGTTATTCCCCAATTGTCAACAAGTCGTTTCCCGCTTTCGGCACTCGTAATAATGTCTCCGGGCACTGCCGAGCTCATGGTGGCTTTTTTCTGTTGACTGGCCGAAAGTAAATAGATCAGTTTAATACCAAGATCTTCTTCCTGGCCCAACACCCGCCAGCCGGCATATTCTGACAGCGGATATTCGGCTGGATCGGTACCGGTGAACATCGGTGTAACTGAAAGTTGATTATTTATAAAGGTAAAGTTGACTGATAAGTGATGACCTTCCAGTTTAAAGCCCCACTTACTATCTGAAGGAAGACCAAAAAATGCCAGGAAATAATTCCGGTGTGTCCATTTCAATGCCAATACCTGTGAATACATGCCGGTGTCAATGTCCTTTTTGTAATACAACGAATCATAATACCCGTTTAAAAGATTATCCAGGTGCATGATACCGGTAGCTTTTAAATAACCCTGTGAACTAAGTGCAACGGACAGAATGCGGTGCAGCAACTTCCGCTGAGGGATGTTCATATTTCCCACACTGATACCCGCCCTTGCTCTCAGACCAACCGGAAGATTGTTCCATTTTATTCTCGCGGTATCATCAAATGCCAGCAGCGCCGATCTTTTTTGAAGGGGTTCGAGTGTGTTGATAAAATTTACGGCCGCCTGTTTTATCTCATCGTTATAGGATGGCTGGCTCCTGGAACCCGTCGTATATAAAGTAAAGGCAAAAAAGAAGGTGACAAGGGCTGGTAATTTTGGCATGGTGGAGTTTTGCTAAAGATAACCAGAATTTTAGTTGGCAAGACTTGCAAGAGGATGAATGACTTAGTCGGACCTATGATAAGCAGTGTTTATTAGTTTAAGGGCTAAGTCTTCATCGTAACCTGGAAGCTTTAGCCGCAGTTTACCATTTGATGAGAAAATCCTGCTATTACTAAATTTACCTGTTAGCGGATCAAACCATGCGACGCGGTAATTTCCTTTGGGTATCGCTATTTCCAATTCTGCCAGCTTTCTTACAGAAATATAAATGGCATATTGTTTTCCCTGTTCTGCCAGTATATAGGTTTTGGAAGATGGAGTAAGGCTGATGCTATCCGGTTGCATGTGGATGAAATCAAACCCGGAAATAAACTTCTTTAAATAACTGAGTTGTTTTCTTAACCGGGGACTGCCGCCACCAGGCTGGGCGGAAGGGTATTTAAATACACCTCTTTCATGGTTTGCAGTAAATGAGTAATCCAGGTTATTATAAAGACCACCACCGGCGAGAATGAATTGCCAGCCTTCACGGCGATAAGTGCTGTCGCTGTTGCCCCGGAAGCCCGTTTCGTTATCTCCAATCACTTTATTTAAAGCATAGTTTTGAATCACGGTGAAAGGGGGCGAAGCATAGTGAAAGTTAAAAATCGAAACATTTTCATCGGTATTGGTGATCACCGAGGACCCGTTGGCTATGTTCTGGGAAATAAGATGATAATTGCCGGATGCTTTTTCAGTATCATGAATGAGCGCCGCAATATGGTGTTGCCAATTCAAAGTTACTCCACCAAAATAGGGCTCATTACAGATCTCATAGATAATATTGCTGAAAGCGTTTAATTCCGTTACGATCTTTATAACCAATTTTTCCTGTATAGCCAGTAATCCTTCATTTTTATCTAATGTATAAACGCTGTTGCGATCGATTTGACCGGTGCCGTTGATATTGTTCTTCGCATTCATCGGGCTGAGTTGCCATTGTTGATCTTCATAAAAGGGACAAAATAGTGTGAATTCGACGATAATATTTCTTTGTTCAGCGTAGGCAACAAAAGACTTTAACCGGCGAAAATAAGCACTGTCCCAGGTGGAGAGATCAAATTTGTTTCCGCCATTGGAATAACCTGCTTCGTTGCTTCGCGCCCAGGGACAGATAAAGCGTAGCGGAGAGGGCGCTAATGTATTTTCTTCGATATGGAAAGCGCCTGGAGGTTCCACATACGCCCCGCTAAATGTGCGTGTCAGGTTTAGTGAAGTAGCCTGCAGTTCATCCAGGTAATCTTTATAATTAAAATCAAGATTGAGTACAGCACCATAATGCTCGCCAGATGTAATTAGTATAGTTGGCTGGTTGTGATAAATAAAGTAATGGGAATTTTGAGGATGGAGAGCTAAAGGCTTTAATTGCGCCTGTGAAGCCCCCGGCAGTAACCCAAATAAAAACGAAAGTAAAGCCTGGAGGTTTTTTAATTTCATGACATGACAATATTCCTTTTTGGAAAATACAATTTTTTCACTTGAGACAATAATCCGTAGACAGTAGACAGTATGACAGCATTCAATATCCAGTTTCCAGCCCGCAGTAATCAGTATTCGGTCTCGCCACAGCCCATTATCGACTATAGACTATAAAACTATCGACTTCTTCCAGCATCCAGCATCCAGCAGCCTGCCTCAAGTTTCTCACAAAACCATACATTTGATCATAAAACAATTTATTCCAATTAAATTTCCTGTATGACAACTGTAAATGTTTACCTGACCTTTAATGGTAATTGCGAGGAAGCGTTTAACTTTTATAAATCTGTATTTGGCGGTGACTTTCCTTATATCGGCCGTTACAAAGACATGCCGGCTGACGGCGGGACTAAAATGGATAGCAAAGATGAGAACAGGATCATGCATGTGTCCTTACCAGTGAGTAAAGAAACAATGCTTATGGGAAGTGATACTGGTGGAGAATGGGCCGCGGACTATTCCAAAGGGAACAATTTTTCAATATCCATCACTACGGATTCGCAGGCCGAAGCCGACAGATTATTTAATGGCCTTTCAAAAGGCGGAAAAGTAACCATGCCTTTGAATAAAACATTTTGGGGTGATTATTTTGGGATGTTTGAAGACAAATTCGGCGTCAATTGGATGGTGAGTTTTAATGAGTCCCGGCCGCACCAATAACGGGTTTATCTCTTGCTGCAATTAAGGATAGAGCATAACTTTATTTTTCAAAGTCGTGATTATTTTAAGTATTTCTTAAAATCGAACCAATCATGGACGAAAACACAAAGTCAATACCGGGCTCATCACGTTTACTTTCCCTTGATTTTTTGAGAGGTCTCATTATGCTATTCCTGATAATGGAATCTACCGGTCTCTACGATTATCTGTATGAGAACAGCAGTGATAGTTCATTTAATTATTTTATCCGGCAATTTGTACACCATCCCTGGAACGGGTTACGTTTCTGGGACCTGATACAGCCGGCGTTTATGTTTATGGCAGGGACGGCGATGGCTTTATCATTGCAGAAACAGTGGTCAAATGGAGTTACCTGGAGCCAGTCATTTAAAAAAATACTTAAGAGATGCGGCTGGTTATTTTTCTGGGGTGTATTGGATTACGCAGTAAGACCCAAAGGTCTGTCTTTTGAATTATGGGACGTCCTTACACAACTTTCTTTTACTACGCTTGTCGCTTTTCTTATTTTCCGCTGGAGCGTTACAGCACAAATTGCAGTATGTATCGGTTTGTTATTGCTGACTGAAATATTGTACCGGTATACAAACATACCTGGTTTTGATCAGCCCTTTACCGACCAGCATAATTTCGGTAATTATATGGATTCCGTATTGATGAATAAGATCAATAGGGACGGATGGGTTGCCATCAATTGTATCCCTACTGCCGTACATACTATTGCCGGTGCATTAGCCGGGAAATTATTACTTGGTGATAAAAGAAAGATACCCCCACTTCTTATTTGTGGCTTAGTTTGTATGGTAATGGGTTATGGATTGGACTGGGCAGGCGTGACGCCCATCATCAAAAGAATAGCTACAAGCGCATTTGTGCTGGCTTCTTTAGGATGGTGTTTATGGTTCCTGGCTGCCAGCTATTGGTGGATCGACATAAAGAACCATCGCAGATACCTGTTATTTTTCAGGGTAGTTGGAATGAATTCCATTTTCATTTATATTTTTTTTGAAATCGTCGGGCATCGTTGGTTCAACGGTTATATTTCCGCTATTTCTAATGGAATAACAGGCGGATTTATTCCTTCAGAGACGGGTCGGTTTATCATCGCTGCCCTTTGCATATTCACCCTGGAATGGCTGTTATGTTATTTCCTGTATAAGAGAAAGATATTTTTCAAGCTGTAGAGGAAGACCGGAAGTCGGAAAGTTGGAAAGTCAGAAAGAAAGCTCCACAAAAAACTTTCTTTCCGACTTCCCGTCTTGCGCTCGTCGGGGCTTTATCAATTATAAACCTGCAAAACAGTCGTTTCAAATCTCTTTTGCCAACCTGCATTTTGATTCGTCAGGAACCGAGCCAACTCTGTTAATCTAATCAACTCATCAATCATAGATGCTGCTACTGCAGCCGGGATCAATCCTTTTTCGATCATCAGGTGATCGGTTGTTTTGTCTTTGTTCCAGAATTGGCCCAATAAATCATTCTGATCAGCTATAATAACTTTTAATGTTTCCAGTTTACAGGCCCAGACAGCTTTATCAGCCTTTGCATTCTGCTGGTTGATGGGGTAGCTCGTGATCTGGTAAGCCAGGTCTACCGGGTGCGTTTCTTTTGACCGGCCGGCTTCTCCATGTTCTACTTCCGGCAATGCTGCTACCCGACTTGCATAATCATCGGATAACTGTTTATTAAGGCGGCTAAAATAATCGTCCGTTGTTTTTTGGACACCGCTTACAATTCCTGTCAACTCCGTTGCATGATCAGTAATAAGGAGTGTTCTTTTATCGATCGCGATAGAAGTAGCCACCTTGTTTCGCTCAGCCATGGATTTATCAGCATTATTTTGTGACGAATTAGTGGTATACCCGTTTTCTGTGAGAAAGGTTTTATACTCTTCCTGTTTTTGCTGATCATTCATCCCATTGAAACGGACAGCATAACCCGGATCTGTCATCATTTTATTTGTAAATGCTTTTCTCGGATCAGATTCTTTTCCGCTATAAGCAGTTGGATTATTTTTTACATTGGCTGTCATTTGTTTTGCCATCGCCTGTCTTTGCTCCGGCGTCATATTCTTAAGCTTATCAATTCCGCCCATTTGCTGGATCACGGGATTGTTGTTCAGTGTTTGTTCCACATTAGCTGCATTTTTATAGGCTTGTTGTTTTGCGAGTTCCGGGTCTTTCATATCGTCCGGGATGGCTTTGCGGGCGACCTCAGCCATTTGTTCGCGAATGCGTTTTAATTTTTCTATGTATTTAGTATAAATATCTTCTCCAACATTGGCCTTCATCAATTGTTTAGCCAAAGGTAAATTCTCCTGCGGCTCGGGCATATCCGCTACGAGGGGTAAAAGATCTTTATCAAGGTATTTGGCTGCGGGCTCAACTGGTATGTACTGCTTTTCCTTACCTGCGATTTCCTTTTTCCTTCTTTCCGTCTCATTATTCAGAAGGCGCAGACCTTCATCTACGAGCCACTCGTCTTTCAATTGCGTGGTAGCTACTTTCTGTACTTCGGTGCTTTTTGAAATTTCAATTTTGGATAAGCCAGCCAGTGCTTTATCCATTTGTTTGGATATCCTGTTATCCGTATCTGTTTTTTTCTGGGCCATTGCTGGAACAAAGCTGATAAGCAGTATCGCGACAAGACCCGGTAATTTTAAAGGTTTCATGATTGAGGTTTTGAGGAAGCAAAAAAAAGTGATCGGTGCGGATTTTTTAAAGGCAACCGTTACTAATTGCAGCTTTGGCTGAATGAAATGTATAATAGCTGTATGAGCCGGAAGACAATTTATTTTTTAAGACCCGCCGGCCGTGAGGGAAGTAATACTTTTGCAGGATATTAATATTTAAACATGAAAGTTGTTATTGCATCTGATCACGGGGGCTACCAGTATAAAACTATTTTGTTGCAGGATTTGAAAAGACAGGAGGTTGACATCATTGATCTTGGAGCGTTCAACGAAAATGCTTCTGACTACCCTGATTTTGCGGAATTAGTGGCTAATGCGATCATAAAAGGGGATGCGCTGAAAGGTATTCTGATCTGCGGGAGCGGGGTGGGTGTAGCTGTTGCCGCCAACAAATTTCAGAATATACGAGCGGGAGTATGCCATGATACGTATTCGGCACATCAGTGTGTGGAGCATGACGATGTAAATGTATTGTGTATTGGTCAGCGTGTAATCGGCATTGAACTGGCCAGGGAGATCGTGTTTACGTTTCTGTCCGCAAAATTCAGCCATGAACCGAGACATGAAAGGCGGTTAGGTAAGGTCAGGGCGATCGAAGCGAAAAATCTTAAATAGTATCAGGCAGATTTTAATTTCTCCATCGCCGGTACAATTTGGGCACCTGATCGTAATACACGCCCGAGGTCATCAGCATTCCGCCAGGTTTCCTGGATCTTCCCTTCTTCAATACGATGAATGAAAGTGGCCGTAAATATTTGTTCGCGATTACGTGAAGTAACGCCAAACAAGTTTTCCTGTTTGCAGTGATTTATTGCCCGGACAGCTACTTTATTCCCTTCGGCAAAGAGATCTTTTACTTCCCACCTGTGTTTGACAGGACCCAGATTCGAAAAGAGTTCGTGAATACCGGCATCAGCTTCAGGAAATTCCGGAACCGAGCCGTGAATTTTCCATGTGTCGGCGGTAATAGCACAAATCCCTTCTATATCTTCTTTATTGATAAAATCAAACCAGAGCCTGGCGATCAGTTTAATATTTTGCATGGATAATGTTTTTTTCAATTTCGCCTGACAAAATTGAATATTGCGACAGAAGGCTCCAATCACTGAAAACAGGATGATCCATCACCAAAACCGGGGAGAAAAATGAATCGCGTTAATTAATGAGCTCAGAAGGCCGGTCACCTGTTAACTTCAGCAGTTTATCATTCACAAAATCAAAGTCGTTTATAATCAGGCCTGGGTTTATTCGTTACCCATTTTAAACCTTCTGTAATAAGAGCCAGGTATATGGGATTTGAAAAGTCTTTCTTATCATGACCAAGGGATGTATACCAGATTCGCCCACCTTCAAACTCCTGGCACCAAACACAGGGATACCTGTCTCCAAATACATCCGGCTTTCTCAAGGTCGAGTCAGCCCCCTCCTTTACATGAGAAATATCTGTAAAAGCCAGTATTCTTATGGAAGGGTTAATTTCTTTGAAGTAGTAACATTCATCTTTCGTTTCCCAGCCCAAAGGCAGATTTTTCATAGCGGGATGTGTAGAATCCAGCACATGAATAGACAGGGGTTGGAAGGGAGGATGTCGCAGAAAAGTGGCTCCGAGCATCTGTTTAAACCAGGTCCAGTTTCTCTCTGTTCCGGATGCAGAGTGAAGTCCCAGGAAACCTCCACCCGCCCTGATGTATCGCATTAGTGCGAACCTTTGCTCTTCAGTTTCAAATACATCGTTGTTTGTGTTGGAGAAGATAAGTGCATCATATTTCCTGAGATTATTGTCGGTAAACAAAGCAGGGTTAGTCGTGGTGTCTGCAATAAACTTAAAATCCTTTGCCATTTTCAGGAAAGCTGCGATACTGGAGGCTATATTATCATGCACATATCCTTTACCATTTTTTGTAAATACAAGAATTCTTTTTCCTTTCAATTTTCCATCTAACGGAGATTGGGAGTAAACCGATGTAGCATGGATAAGGAAATGATATAGCAGCACTATAACAATCTTCATGGATTTCTTATAATTTATGAGTAAAGATAATAATTGCCTTTCGGAAGCATCTGGGGAAGGCGAGTCCAATTGTATTGAGAATTATTTTACATTGTGTCACCACGGATATTAATAATTAAAAATTTTAGCAGCATGAAACGCTCCTCCAGAAGACAGTTTCTTGGTCATTCCCTAAGTGGATTAGGCTTATTAGCCATGCCACAAACTTTGAACGCCTCCGGTAAACCGGTGCAAAAAATGAAAATCGTTTGCGTGGGCGGACATCCTGATGATCCCGAAAGTATTTGTGGAGGTACATTGGCCAAATTTGCACAGGCTGGTCATGATGTTACCATTATTTATCTTACAAGAGGAGAAGCCGGCATTGATGGTAAATCGCATGACGAAGCGGCTGCCATCCGAAGCAATGAAGCGATAGCCGCCTGCAGGATAATAAATGCCAAACCTGTTTTTGCAGGCCAGATAGATGGTGACACTATTGTAAATAATGAATGGGTGATGAAAATGCAGCAATTAATAACAGCCGAAAAGCCGGATATTGTTTTTACCCATTGGCCCATTGATACCCATAAGGATCACCAGGCGGCCAGCCTGCTTACGATACAGGTATGGGTGCGGTCGAAGGATAAATTTGATCTCTATTTTTGTGAAGCCTGTCCCGGCGCACAGACACTGGGGTTCCATCCCGGATGTTATATTGACATTACCGAAACACAGGAACAAAAACGGAAAGCTATCTATTGTCACACTAGTCAGGATCCTGCCGGGATATATGATTGCGGTCATACCACTTCTGAAGATTTTCGGGGAAGAGAGTTTGGGGTAAAAGCAGCAGAGGCTTTTGTGCATATGACGGGCAAAAGAAAGGGTAATATTGTTCCGGAATTATAAAAGATGACGATTTAAATATAGCAGTTCTATCAACAATGATGATAGAAAAATTCAAATGAAAAAGCAAAACAACTTACTTATAAAGAATATGGTTTGTCAGCGATGTATTCTCACGGTAGAGAACATTTTGAGTAGCCTTAAATTAGCTTTTAACAAAGTTTCATTAGGAGAAGCGGAACTTGCTTCAGCACCCCGACGCGAACAATTGACAGAATTGAACAGCGAGCTTAAAAAAGTGGGATTTGAATTAATTGAAACAAGAGTAAACAAGATAGTGGAAGACATAAAGAAATTAGTGTTGACTTATATAACTGATCAGTCAGATAATAAGAAACGAAAGTTATCAGCCTATATCACCCGGGACCTTCATTATGATTATAGCTACCTGAGCGATCTTTTTTCTTCCATAGAAGGGATCACTATTGAACAATTTTTTATTGTACAGCGAATAGAGAAAGTAAAAGAGCTGATCGTTTATGAAGAATTGTCGCTGACTGAAATTGCATGGCAAACAGGTTTCAGCAGCGTACATCATCTTTCATCCCAATTCAAAAAGACAACGGGTCTTACACCATCTCATTTTAAGAAAATCGGGGTGGGCAAACGGAAACCTATCGGTAATTCCTGAATCCAAAAATTATATACATCTTCCCCTCAATAGCATAACAACCACCGGCAGGTTGCATAATAGCTTTGTATCGTTAATGAAATCAAAAACGAAAAAAACAAAAATTATGAAATCAGCTAACAAAAAAGACAGCAGTCACACTACCTGCTCCTGCAATATTTGTCTTTGTGGACCCAATTGTACCTGTGGTACTACCAGCAAATAGAACTAAAATGGAGGAGCCGTAACTCCTCCTTCTCTTTAAATCAATCAAAAACCAAAATTTATGCAAGCAAATAAAGTTTACTACGAATTAACGGCATCTGAGTTTGACTGGACTATCTCGGACGGAAATAAAATAAAAGCATGGGGATTTAACAACCAACTACCTGGACCGGTTTTAAAAGCCAAAAAAGGAGATCTTCTGATTGTTAAAGTCAAAAATGAATTAAGCGAGCCGACAGTCATTCACTGGCATGGTATTCGGCTCCCGGCCACTATGGATGGGACTGCGGAAACTCAAAAGCTGATACAACCCGGGGAGTCATTTGAATACCGATTTGTAGTGCCGGATGCAGGCTCCTTCTGGTATCATTCTCATCATAATGAAAAATGGCAAATGGAAAAAGGAATGTATGGTGCCTTGATAGTGGAAGATGAAAAAGATCCTTTTGTTGACGCGGAAAAAGTTTTTATGATCGATGATATGAAGCTTTCACCCGAAAACCAATTTAAGAAAGGTAACTTTTTTCAGCGCTGGGCAGAGCGGCACGACGGACGCCAGGGACATACGTTGCTGATAAATGGAAAGGAACAACCAACAATCAACATGAATGCAGGTCAAACCGAAAGATGGCGCTTCATTAATTCATCCAGCGCAAGATATTTTAGGTTGCATCTTGAAGGAAAGCCGTTCCGTATCCTCGCAACTGATGGCGGGCTGTTGGAACAACCTGTTGACGCTACGGAGATATTACTGACCCCGGGAGAAAGAGTGGATATATTGGCGGGGCCATTCACCGAGGGTGAGAAGTTTTCCATTCAATCATTGCCTTACAACAGGACGACTTTTTTAAAACCCAAAAGAGAAGTGTTTGCAACTGTGGTGGTGAAGAAAGCAAAGCCAACAAAATCATCTGTACCCCGTATCCTCCGGAAAATTCAGCCCCTGGCGACAATCGATGCAGCCATAACCCGGAAAGTAAAACTTTCTGTTGGCCCCAGTCTCCGTCATGGAATTGATTTCCTGGTGAACGATCAGCTTCATTCGAATGATAAGCCGGTTAATGTGGGTGAATTACAGGTATGGGAAGTATCAAATGCCAGTTTGATGGATCATCCCTTTCATCTTCATGGATTCTTTTTCCAGGTGTTGGAAATAAATGGGAAAGCGCCTGCTTATCTCTCCTGGAAGGATACGGTTAATGTAACACCGAGGAGTAAAGTGAAAATTGCCTGGATGCCGGATAACAGGCCTGGGCTTTGGATGTATCATTGCCATATACTGGAACATCATGAAGCGGGAATGATGGCCAATTTTGAAGTAGTGGATCCGCTGGTAGGGGAGAAACATGCCGGTCAGCATCATCATTGTCACAGCTAGAAATCGTGACCGGTCTTACCGGAAGATAGTACGGAGGCTGGAAGATAAGTATATAAGGGATTTTTATATAGTCCGGTTTATTTTTTACCTTTCTATAAACTGCTTTTATATGCGCCTTATCCTCCTCCTCGTGCTTGCAGGCATTTCCAGTATTGTCTTTGGACAAAATTCTTATAAAAAAGGATATATCGTCAACAACAACGGTGATACATCCACTGGATTTATAAAAGAAAATATTGATGAAAAATTATCACAATCGATAGATTTTAAAGATGCGGATAATAAACAGAGAACTTTGTTACCGGCCGATATTAGAGGCTTTGGTTTCACCGGTGGAAACCAATTCCGGAAAGTAACCTATACGGATGTCTCAGATGGGTTAGTCCAAAAGACACATTTTGCCAAATTATTATTCAATTCGGTATACCAGTTACTTTCATTTTACAGAAAAGATAATCTGTATATTGTTATTGTTACCCGCGATACCACTTTCTTTCTTTTTGATGATGTAAGGACTTCACTGGGAGACATGGTTGAAAATGGAAATTTCCGCAACCTGCTGCATTTTGTTACCCGGGAATGTGACCGGATCAGCAGCCGGGCCAGCGATGTACCGTTTACCGAACAGGGCTTCATTTCATATTTTAAAGCATTTGAAAAATGTAACGGCACCCTGGATCGCACGGTTACCTACTATTCGAAGCCGAAAAGAGAAATGAATATTTATTTGGTGGCTGGTGCCTTTTCTCTCAATAAGGAAACTGAATTTGTCGTGCAGGGACTGGTCAATTTCGGAATTTCTTCGCGGAATGAAAATACAAGCTTAAGCACAGGATTGGTTTACCTGAAAAATGTTGAGACAACAAATGAGACATATACATTTGGAGAAATTGAAAAAAAACATACGGCCAATTTTTTTGAGCTTCCTTTTTTGATCCGGTATGATATCCTGAAAAAAAGGGTCCGCCCTTATGTTTATGGGGGAGCGGGGGTACTTGTAAAAAATCTCAGGGACGTGACGACTACAAAAGATTTATCGTATGAAACGGTAGCTGTAACGGAAAAGACATCCATAGATCCAACAATTATATTGGTTGCCGGTATTGATATCCGGATCTTAAAAAGATTGTTTATTGATTTGAACTGGCGTTGGGACCTGGGTCTTCATATACCTATTGCAGGAATTGCTATAAAAATAAAATGACCCCGCTGATTAACGTTTTTTGATTAATACATGCAGAATCTTTAAGATGATTTGATGTATGAAGGATTGTTCCGGGTTTTCATGATCTTCTTACTCACATTTTAACCGCTCATTGTGAATAACATACTGAGTGTCCAATCGGGTTTATGCTCTATTCAGTGTAAATTCGCCATTAATAAAAAACTAGTACACTGTGAGATTAAAAAGTCTGGAAATCAAGGGTTTTAAAAGCTTTGCTGACAAAACCGTTGTAAACTTCGATGATAATATTACCGGTATCGTTGGCCCTAATGGTTGTGGTAAGTCCAATATCGTCGACAGTATTCGCTGGGTGATTGGTGAACAAAAGATAAGTCACCTGCGAAGCGAGAACCTGGATAGCCTGGTGTTTAACGGCTCCAAAACCCGCTCTGCCAGTGGCCTCGCTGAGGTAAGCCTGACATTTGAAAATACAAAGAACCTTCTGCCTACAGAATTCAATACTGTAACCATTACCCGTAAATTCTACAAGAGCGGTGAAAGTGAATACCGGCTAAATGATGTGCAATGCCGGCTAAAAGATATCCAGAACCTTTTTATGGATACGGGGATCAGTACCGACTCGTATGCGATCATTGAACTGGGAATGGTAGATGATCTTATAAAAGATAAGGACAATAGTCGCCGTCGCATGCTGGAACAGGCTGCCGGTATTTCAATTTATAAAACACGCAAAAAAGAGGCCCGGTTAAAACTCGACGCTACCGAGCAGGACCTGGCCCGAATCGAAGATCTTTTGTTTGAGATCAATAACCAGCTTAAAGCTTTAGAAAGCCAGGCAAAGAAGGCTGAAAAATACCATGAGATCAAGCACGATTATCGTGAAGTAAGTATTGAACTGGCAAAAGCCGCATTGGAAGGGTTTAATCTTTCTTACAATGAGCTGACTACACAAAGCGATACCGAAACAGATAGAAAAATAAAGTTAGAAGCTGAGATAGCGATTGAAGAATCGAATCTTGAACAGGAAAAGCTGGATTTCGTCGAAAAGGAAAAAGCATTACAATCGATGCAGCATGCCTTTAACGATCTCGTTGAAGATGTTCGCGGCAGGGAAAATGAAAAGAGTCTTGTTGTTCAGCGTTTGGGTCACTTAAAAGAAAGAGAAACGGGGTTAAAGGAATTTTTACAGAAGGCCGAAGGACAATTGAAAGGATTTGAGACCAGCATCGAGCATACCAACCAGCAGGTGAAAGATGAAGAGCAACTGCTCGGCGGACTGAACGATCAGCTTGACCAGATGAGAAAGGAAGTTGATGGTAAGAGAAATATACTGGATGAAAAGCGGCGGACATTGGATTCATTACGGAGCGAACATCAGCAGATACAACGCAACCAATTCGATGCGGAAAAAAAAGTGGCCGTAGCGGATACCTCGGTCCAAAACCTGCAACGTACGCTAATGCAGATGGAGGAAGAAAAAAGACTAAGGGAACAACAACGACATCACCTGGACCAGGAAAGAATACTTCATGAGAAGGAGTTAAATATTAAAAAAACTGATCTGCAGCAATTGCAGCAGCACCAGGAATATACAAAGGACCAGATTCTGCAAACACAGGCCCTGCTGGATGAATTGCGAAACGAACTGGCTGTAGAAAACAGGAAACTTGATGCAAAGAAGAACGAACACGACCTTCTCAAGAGCATGATCGATTCCATGGAAGGCTACCCTGAAAGTGTAAAGTTTTTGCATGATAACACAGAATGGAATCATCATTCGCCGATACTGTCAGACATAATATATGTAAAAGAGGAATACCGGACAGCCCTTGAAAATGTACTGGAACCTTACCTGAGTTATTATGTAGTAAACAATCTCCAGGAGGGATTACGAGCCGTTCATTTACTGGATGAGAATAAGAAAGGAAAGGCTAATTTCTTCATGTTAGACAGCCTGAACCAGGATTTTTCCGAAACAAATTATCCGGTAGGATATGAAACATTTCATCACCTGGAAGGGGCTATTCCGGCATTGAGTGTCGTTGACGTAGAAGACAAATACAGGCGGTTGGCACAATACTTATTGAAAGATGTATTTATTGCCGATAATGAAGAAGTATTGCAAAACAGCAACGGTTTTATTGTTATAGAAAAGAATGGCAAGTATGTCAAAGGAAAATATTCACTGACCGGTGGAAGTGTAGGTTTAATTGAAGGCAAGAAGATCGGTCGTATGAAAAATTTGGAGAAATTACAGGAAGAAATTTACGCCCAGGAAGCCATAGCCGAAGCTTTAAGACTTAATATACAGGCAAGACATAATGAAGTGATTGCTTTTAATGAGGACCTGCGGGAAAATGCCGTTCGTGAAACCGAATACGACATTCAGCAATTCACCACCCAGGTTTTCTCTTTACATAATAAACTGGAAAATCTTCATTCTCTGCAAACCAGCAGCCAGCATCGCCAGGAAGAACTGACTCACCAGGTGCACCTGACCCAAAGTTCGGTGGAAGGAGTAAGAAACCAGTTGATTGGTTACAATGAGCAACTCACAGAACACGCACTCAAATTATCAGAAGCTGATGAAACATTTAAGTCCACGGAGGCGGATTATGATGAAGCAACCCGGCAATTCAATGAATTTAACCTGAATGTAACGCGCCAGCAAAGTAAGATCAGCGCGTTAAAACAGGAACTTGAATTCAAACATAAACAATTGCATGACCTCCGGCACCAGGTACATGATAATACGAAGCAACTGGCAGATACCGTAGGTAATATCATGGAATCGGACGCAGCGCTGAAAGAAGTGGAGCAAAACCTTCTACGCTTACTAAAGAGTAAGGAGGAGGAAGAGAGAAGATTAAATGAAGCCGACCAGGCATATTATAATCTCCGTAACCAGTTGAATGAAAAAGAAAGTGAATTAAGACATAAAGTAAAAGATAAAGAACTGGTAGAACACCTGGTCAGTGAAATTAAGGATAGACTGAATGAACTCAAGCTCCAACTGGCTGGGATGAAGGAAAGACTGAACGTTGAGTTCAGGATAAACATTGAAGACATTATTGGTCAACCAAGGACCAATGAGATCCCCACTGAAGAATTGCAGGAAAAGGTTGACCGGATGAAGAAGCGACTCGAAAATTTGGGGGAGGTGAACCCGATGGCAATCGAAGCGTTCACTGAAATGAAAAAAAGATATGAGTTTATCGTTGAGCAAAAGAATGACCTCGTTAATGCAAAAGACAGCCTGCTGAAAACAATTGAAGAGGTGGAGGCAACAGCTAACCAGAAATTCCTGGAAACATTTCATACCGTCAGGGATCATTTCCAGAAAGTATTTAAATCATTATTTACGGAAGATGATCAATGTGACCTTATCCTGGAAAACCCGGACAACCTGGCGGAGACAGGAATTGATGTTATGGCAAAACCCAAGGGTAAACGTCCGACTTCATTAACTCAATTAAGCGGTGGTGAAAGAACATTGACTGCAACAGCTTTGCTGTTTGCCATTTACCTGATCAAACCGGCCCCATTTTGTATTCTGGATGAAGTAGATGCGCCATTGGATGATGCCAATGTCAGCAAGTTTACCAATATGATAAGACAGTTCAGCGAAAATTCACAGTTTATCATCGTTACCCATAATAAAATGACAATGAGTACTGTGGATGTTATCTATGGAGTGACTATGCAGGAGCCGGGAGTGAGTAAACTGGTGAGTGTGGATTTCAGAGCGTTGAGTGAGAATTAGAAAGTCAGTAATCGGTAGTCAGTAGTGAGTTATGAGTACTAAAATAGGATAAATGACGATAAAAGGTTGGGAAGTAATCAATAAGCACGACATTTTGTACATAAAATGAAATGAAAAGTCCCGCTAACCCTGCGGGACTTTTTCTTAACCCGTAAAATAACACCGTCCCTTATATCTTAAATGACATTAATTTTTTGGTAGAAACTGGTAAAATTGGTACGGAGAGAGAAAAAATCAAATTGATAAAGTAAGTAGTCATTAAACACCGCAATGACAGCAAACACACTAATAAATGTTTGCTTGTACCAAACTACAAATCAAAAAAATCAAAATCAATAAGAGGAAACCATGAAAACCAGTATTTTAATGCAATTTTAATTTAAGTGTTGATTTTTCACCCTGTTTTAACTCTTCAACATATTTACGAGGTGGGTGTATTCCTGCATTGCCGATTCTTTGGTTTTACCTTTCAGACCGGACCATGCATCATATTTTGCTTTGTTAACGAAGTCAAACGGGTTGGAGGGTGGATCAGTATTAACATCCCCTTCGGTAGCCTGTTTGTATAAGGAATATAGCTGGAGTAATGTGTCGTTGCTGGGTTTCTCGGGTAAGGACTTACTATCTGCTGCCGCCTGTTCAAACAATTCTTTCAATTCCATACATAAGGTTTTGTGCGAATGTAAGATTTTTCGAATAACCGCGTGATGCGGGTCATTAGTCAAATCTTGCGTCGTCAATAAACACTTTTTTTACCAGGCTCTTACTTTCGATTATCTTATAAAACTCATCCAGGTAATCCAGTATTTCATTCCGGTCACGCATAGGCAGCAGGTCAAAACCTGATACCAGTTTTTTTATCGCGGGGCTTTTTGCACGGAATACATCAAGAGTTAATTGCAGTTCTTCCATGGTACGCGGGAATCCCCTGTATAATCTTTCCTTGACTGATTTAATACTTAATTCTTCGTTGGGTATTGCATATGGGGCGTCTACCATCCCGCAAAAATCAAAGTCATAAGGAATTGTGTAGGGGAAAGAGATCGAATCGGTAACTGGTCTCATCAATTTAATATTATGATAATTTGGAACTGCCCAGTCCGTATTGCCGATCATATATTGAAATATTGCTACCAAAGTCATTTGCTGGCGATCTGTAGCTTCAGTTTTGAAAACTTTTTTTTGAACTTCCTTACAGTTATTTCGTTTGGCCATCTGGTCAACATCCTCAATCAAAAAACCATATTGACTGTACGGCTTTATTTTATCCCGGGTATCAGTGTAGTTGATTTTAAGCAATCGAACACGAAAGCTCATTTTTGTAAAAAAATTATAAATTTTATACACCAGGAATTCTCTCAGGATAAGTTTTTCGTCCGCAAAACGCATACCGCAGCCTACCACTAATTTCAGTTTTCCAAGCTTCGCCAGTTGCGGCGATGTGGTGTTCTTAAAGTCCAGTTTAATAGAAGGTACAAAACATTCTTTCCGTCGAAATTCACCCCGGGCGCTCAGTCTAATGTCTTCTGCAATCACGGAACTGTCGGCAAAGCGAAAAGTGGCTTTTGCCGGTTGATAGGTCTCTAACTTTTTTTGTGTGACCAAACCTTTTAAATCCGTAGACAGATCTAAAACAATCAATTTGTCGTCCTCGAAGAAACGGCTTTTGGACAGAGAGGTCTGCGCAGTTGCTATAAGGCCAACCCACAGCATGCATAACAGGAAATACAATTTATAATTTCTCATGGTGGTAAGATATTGTGAATTCCTTAAAGAAAGTTACAAAGAAAACCAGATTTTATGAACCCGGCTGGGTGGTTGACATTTTTTTTAAAAGTTTATACGGAAGCAGCATCATTTATGATGAGTAAGCTGCGGATACTACCGGATTACCCGGCTATTTGAGCGTCATGAACAATTCATACCGGCAAAACAATGCAAAGGCACGAAGGATACAAAGTACCCCTGGGATCTGATTCCGGTGATTTATTTCAAAACCTCTTCGATTGCATGGCCGACACAGGCGCTTGGCATTTGAATATGCAACATGGCGGCTATTGTCGCAGCAATATCTGTCATATAAGTCTCCCTATTCGTCTTTCCCGGCTTGATACCCCATCCATACCATAACAATGGAATATGTGAATCATAAGGGTTCCACAGGCCATGGGTTGTGCCCGTGGGGGAATATGCATCTATATAACCTGGTTGAAGTATCACTTCAATATCTCCGCTTCGCCTGGGGTTGTATCCATTATTTATCATATCCCGGAGACGCGCTGGCAATGGCACACTATTAAGGTCACTAAGAGCAAATACCCTGTAAATGCCCGGTTGAGAAGATAACTGGGTCACTATCCATTCGGTGATGTCTTTTTTATTTGCTTTGGCAGAATCCAGCGCATAATGATTAAGATGTATCTGGTAATTATCGTCGCTGACTATGATATTTTCAATATTGTATTTTTCTTTCAATGATTTATTGAGTCCGCTTGTCAATGTAGAAAGGAAGACACGTCCACCGGGCAACTTATTTTCCTGCAAAAATTCCGGTACCTGTAAGGCTCCATGATCTGCTGAAAGAAAAACAGTATACTGGTCTTTGCCGATCTTCGAATCAAGAAAATCAAAAAGGCTCCCTAGTTCTTTATCGAGTCTTAAAAAGCCGTCTTCCGCCTCAACTGAGTTTGGACCAAAAGTATGACCGATGTAATCCGGCGAAGAGAAGCTTATAGTAAGAAAATCCGTAATGGCATCAGCACCTAATTGTTCATTGGTAATAGCGGCTTTCGCAAATTCTACTGTAAATGTATTTCCGAACGGAGTAACAGCTAACAAACCATTTCTCCTCTCCGCACTTTTTTTAAGATCATAAGGGAATTTATCTCCGAGGGGTTTGCCTTCATACTTCTTGTCGTCTGCGGTGCTTTGAACATAGGTATTGGCAGGATAAAGAAGGTCCCATGTCTGCTGAAAATATTTGTCTACCAGTTTTTGATCATTAAAATCATTTACCCATTTGGGCAACTCGTTCATATAATAGGTAGAAGTGATCCAATCACCCGTGGTATTGTCAAACCAGTAAGCCGCATTGGCGCTATGACCGGCTGGTAAAATGCCTCCCCGGTCCTTTATGGCGATACCCACCACTTTGCTTCTGAAATTCGTGGCAAGACGTAACTCATCGCAAATTGTTGTTACCAGTAAATTCTTTGGGCTCATTTTTCCCAACGTTGATGAACTTCCTACTGTATTGACCGATCTGTCTTCCGTGCAATAAACGGTTCTCCGCTGCTCCTTATCCCACCAGGTATTTCCGCTGATACCCGTAAGACCCGGTACCGATCCGGTAAAAATAGAACTGTGTCCGCAGGCAGTAATAGTGGGAACATAAGGAATAAATGTGTTGTCACAACTAAACCCGTGGTTGATTAATCGTTTAAAACCGCCATTGGCATCATACCTGTCATAGAAACGGTATAGATAATCCCAACGCATCTGGTCTACAACAATTCCAACAACTAATTTCGGACGTTGAACGGTAGATGGCTGCGAAAAAGCATGTGATACGATACAGAGAAGGATCAATATTGCTATAAACTTCCTCATGACTAAAATAACGTTTGAACAAAAATAGTGGATTAGGAAGTTATCCTTCTAAATTAATACAATTATAACGCGACTATAATAAATGCTTATATCTTTCCTTTGCGCCGAAAGAACCGGTGCGCGATCAGGGCTACAGGCAAACCGATCATGCCTGTTAAAATGAGGGCGGCAATAATTTCCTGTGAAAGATCGGAAGGAAATTTTTTGATCCTGCTCAAAGGCACGACCACCAGGTTCATTACGGACCAGACAAAAAGCCCATAAACAAAACCCGTAACAAATTTATTCCGCAACCATTTTATCACCGTGGGATAAATGACAAACAGAAAAGCGGTAAAAAAGAAAGCGATCATAAAGTGGAAAACAGCTCCCCAGATTATCATCAACGTTCCACCGGAATCAGCTTCATTGCCAAAAACAGCTTTGGCTATATACCTGAATATATGTTCAGGTCCTCCATGAGTCAGGTATCCAACTAATGAAATGGGTTCTTCAGCTCCAGTTAATTTCAGCTCTGCACCATAATTGGTCGTAAAATAAAAATTCAGGTTGGCAGCAGTGATATCGAGAAGACCAGTTAGCAAGGTGGTCAGTGAAATGGTCCGGAAAAGGTCTTGTTCACGTTGAACAGTATCGGCAGATATTAAAGTTGTCTCCATAGGCAGAAATAATCGGTACGTACGACTAAAGTACCCTTTAATCCCGGAATTCAAAAGCTTGAATTATACGGAATCACCGGGGTAAATTTTCCCGGTGAAATACGATTGACCTGTTTCATAGTAAATTTTACCTTGTATGAAATCAGCGTGTCTATGAAGTATCGTGTTTTGAGATATTGTGGAATCATTCTTTTCTTAGTTGTCTATTTATACCTGCTGTCAGGTTGTAAAAAGCCCGCAATCAACACGCATGCTGATCCTGGAGTTATAAATCCACTACCGGCGACTGGAAGTACATGTACAGCGTCAAAAGCGGATGCTGAAACGATCCAGGTGTTTCCCACCGATAATGCCTGGAATATTGATATTTCCTCGTCTGTTGTTGATCCTTACAATTCACAGATCATAGCTGGTTTTTCAGGCAACATAATCAAAGCTGATTTCGGAAGTGGTTTATGGGAAGATGCACCGATTGGTATTCCATATACCGTTGTTTGCGGAAGCCAGCAAAAATATAATGTTGTTTTTCGGGCAAATGGCTATGATGATAACTATGGAGATGAAAGCGATGCCGGCCCATACGCAATACCTTTAAATACACCCATTGAAGGTAATGGCAGTGGAGACAGCCATGTTATCGCTGTTGATAAAGAAAATAAAATTTTGTACGAATTATATAATGCGTCTGTAAACAACGGTCACTGGGAAGCTTCTTCCGGTGCTATCTTCGATCTTAAAACAAACACATTGAGAACGGCCGGGTGGACATCCGCCGATGCAGCAGGACTTCCCATATTTCCGGGATTGGTACGGTATGAAGAAATTCTCAAAGGGGTCATTGATCATCCGATCCGGTTTACGTTACAATCATCGAAAGTAAAACCCGCGTACATTTCGCCAGCCCGTCATAAAGTAAATAGCAGTGGTGGCGTCAATTCATCGTTGCCGTTTGGTGCCAGGATAAGATTGAAAGCCGCCTTTGATATTTCAGGTTATTCCGCTGCTAATCAGATTATATTAAAAGCTATGAAGAAGTATGGCCTGATCCTCGCCGATATCGGAAGTAATCTTTATATCAGTGGTGCACCGGATGAAAGATGGAATAATGATGATCTTCGCCAGTTAGGTAATGTTCACGGTTCAGATTTCGAAGTAGTGAAATTTAATAATTAATGTTTGAAGAAAAGTCCTGCTCGCTGCTATCGTTCGTCCTTACGATAATTTTCTTTTACGATGTTCTTTCATGGTCGCCGGGCTCTTATGCAATCTCCAGAATGAAAAGGAAGCAAATAATGCCAAAGCGCCCACAATCCACCACAGGCTGATGAAACCAAATTTATCAGCGACCTGGGCACCTAATAGGGGTCCAAGACATTGCGCCGCTGACCAGGCCATCGTATATAACGCTGCATACTGACCGCGGTTGGAGTTTTGTGTCCGGCCAATCCAGTACGTGTTCATAAATGGCATCGCAAATATTTCCCCGAACGTGATGAGGGTGATCATTACGAAAGCGAGAGATGAATTAATACCCGGAATATTCAGCATCAGGAACGACAAACCTGTTAAGCCGACGCCTAAAATGATATAATCCATATTTTTCCGCTTTCCTTCGAGCTTATATACCAGCACCATTTCTATCAACGCGATGATCATGCCGTTAACAGACATTAATAAACCAATGAACGGTTCTGAAAAATGCAATTCTTTTTTAAAAAAGACCGGCAGGTTAGTAAATATCTGGAAGAAACAGCAGGCAAACAACATCGTAACAGCTATGAACAATAGATAAGTTTTGTCCTTATAGGCGGAGCGCACCGGTTGTTGATCAATGGCTGCCTGCTTTACCGGTTTATAATCGACAGGTTTCAGAAATATCCACATCAATAATGCCGCTATTAAATTGGTGATGCCATCCACCCAGAATAATAATTCATAACTCTGTTTCGCCAGCAGGCCACCGAGTCCGCTGCCTACGGCCCAACCGATATTAATCGCGAGCCTGTTTAATGAGTAAGACCGGGTACGGTTGTCTTCCCGGCTGTAGAATGCGATGGCCGTTGAATTTGCTGGACGGAAGGCTTCATTTACAAAACTTAACAGGTAAGTAAAAACGCATATCATCGAATAACTCTTCATCTGGCCCAATACCATAAAAAGAATACCACCACCCGCTAATGTTATCAATTGAACCGGGTAAAAGCCGATCTTATCTGTCAGCTTTCCACCGAAAAAAGCACCACTAAACGCGCCCGCCCCGAATAACCCGAATACAATGCCTGCCTGACCGATACTATAACCCATCTGTGGACTTGTCAGATACAGCGTCATAAATGGGATCACCATGGTGCCGCTACGGTTAATTAGCATGACTAACGACAACAGCCACGTAGATCGCGAAAGTCCTGCATAAGCATTACGATATGTCTTTACTGTAGTGACGAACATAATTGAGGCGCAAAGTTAAAGGTACAAGCCACAAGGACAAGGGACAAGGGACAAGGCACAAGGGACAAGTTGGATGTTAGAAGTCGAGGTTGGAAATTGGAAGTGAAGGCTAATAGCCAGGAGCTAACACATCACAAATTAAAACTCAAGTTACAGGATGTCGGATGACAGTTGGCAGGCTACGGAAAAAAGATATAGGGAAAGAAATCGGAATACACGCAAATTTAGATACGTTGCTTAGGGGCGTAGACTGGTTATGATCTGTTCGTCTAATTACATTTGATGATCGGGGCATTAAAATAAGCGGCATATTGAGCCATGCCATGCTGGTAGCCAGCCTCAGCAAACCAAGCTGTAGCCGTATTCACTGTGTCTTTCCCCGATAAAGAAATAGTAATGAGTTTCCCTTTGCCATTTGTATGCGTGTAGCCGGAAAAACTTCCTCTTAGCTCAAGGACCGCTAAACCGGTGCCCATTAGTGTAAAAACATTATTCAGTTTAGTAGTCATATTGCGGTATCCGACAGAAATTGCAGATGCAGAAGGAGAGGGTAAATAAAGTTCTGCAAGCTCGGTAATCTTACTGCTACATGGAAATTTCGGTACGATATCATTTGTATTTTCAATCCGTTCAGATAATGGGAATTTTTCATTGAAATCATCAGCAAACGATTCATTACCGGGAGCAGGAGAGGCAAAAGTTATCACATTGATATTGGGTTTCGGCCGGTTATTTTTTTCATATTTGGATGAAATATAGGTTGCGTAAACCATCGCCAGGTTGCCTCCCAGACTATGACCTGTCACCACCAGCTTATTGCGATCAGTAACTTTTTCAGATAAAAAAGTCCAAAGCGATTTTCCGCTTATTTTATCTTTCATCCTTTCAAGATTCTGCCATCCCAGCCATGATCCATGAGAGATAGCCGCATTTTGTTTTTTACTATAAGGCCATGCATCCTGTGAAGCAACGTTCAGGTCGTTACTTATCCAGTTGTTAAATGCATCTTCAGTAAATGAAATCAGGGATCCCCGTATAGCAATTACATACGTAATACTATCGGTTGCCACGAAAGCATGGTTACCACCCACGGGTAAGGGATTCCAGACGACTTTCCAACCGGGCATATATTTATTGAGCTGTCCCTGGGGATTGGTGCAATAAGCTAACTGGGAAAATACGCAGGCCGTTGTATCAGTAAAAGGAGGTTCGTTCTTTACACCTTGTTCTTTATTTTCGCCAGCATTTGTTTTTTTATTTTCGTCTTCTTTGCAGCCAATTAAGAATGATAGCAAAAGAAGTAGGCAGATGTGGTATCTCATAAGCCAGCAATTGATTTGGTTCGAAAAATGCAACAGGAAAGTTACCTTTCATTTGGGATAAAATAAACAGTTTTCTTACCTCTAATAAAAAAAATTGGGGCCAGGATAGATATCCAGCCCCGTTTTTAAAATCCAATATCCTATGAAAAACCAAGGCAATGATAATAATAATATTCTGAAAAACTAATACTACGAAGAGGTATTTTTTACGAATTAAAAACAAATTAAATGTAATTGTGTTATTTAAACACTATTACAATTTCAATTAAAGAACTCATATACAATCTGAAGCATATTTCCTTGATATAAACATGAATAATGGGAATGTTTAAAACTTTTGGAAAAAACCCTTCCGGCAATGACCTGGATAGAATAAATAAATCAGTCAACTACAACGATAGGGTTTTCCGGAACATAAATCCTACTGAATCGCTGGTAAAAGGCGCCTCAACCTGGAAGATCATGTGGCGTTTCTTTAACAAACCAGCGTACACCTCTCCACCCTCGGCTTTGCCTTCTGAAAAAACGGACCTTAAGTCGCAGGTAGGTGACAGCCCCTATATAGTCTGGTTCGGCCATTCTTCCTATTTCATATCTGTCAACGGCATCAATGTTCTTGTAGACCCGGTTTTTAGCGGACATGCATCCCCGTTTTCGTTTACCGGCAAAAGCTTTAAAGGAGCAGATATTTATTCAGTGGAGGATTTTCCTGTGATTGATATTTTAATCTTGACGCATGATCACTATGATCATCTTGACTATAATACGATACGTAAGCTACGACCGAAAATAAAAACCATCTGTACCTCCCTGGGGGTGGGATCACATCTCCGGTACTGGGGAATTAATCCGGCCGTCATAATGGAATTTGACTGGTGGGATAGCAAAGAAATAGTAGCTGGGAATGGCAACGGTGTGGTGTTAACGGCTGCTCCTTCCCGCCATTTTTCAGGCCGCTCATTAGTAAGAAATAAAACACTTTGGTCTTCCTTTATACTCAATGCCGGCGAATACCGGTTCTATCTCGGCGCCGATAGTGGGTATGATTCTCATTTTAAAACGATCGGTGATAAATACGGGCCCTTTGATATTGCATTGCTTGAATGCGGGCAATATAATGAATGGTGGCCCTATATTCATATGATGCCCGAAGAAACAGTGCAGGCGGCTATTGATCTTAAAGCACGTGTCCTGATGCCGGTTCATTGGGGAAAATTTGCACTCGGACTTCATCCCTGGGATGAGCCAATCAAAAGGGCTGTTGCAAAGGCAACAGAACTACACGTACCATGGACGATGCCCATGATAGGGGAGCCAGTAATCCTCAATCGCTCCTATCCAAACAATCAATGGTGGCTTAAGCTTAAGTAATAATTCTGGAAAATGAAATTGGAAAAAGCCATTGCCCTGATCAATGGAGATTATCTAAGTATTGTTGAAAAAACCACCTGGGCTGACCTGGGCTGTGGTAAAGGGACTTTTACACTGGCATTAGCCAGCTTGCTAAATCCCGGGAGTACTATTTACGCCGTCGATGTTAACTCAGAGGACCAGGCAGATATCCCTGGGATGCATAATGGTGTAACTATAAAAAAATATAAGGCAGATTTTGTAAAAGAGCCATTATCATTTAAAGATCTTGACGGGATTCTGATGGCTAATTCTTTTCATTATGTAAAAGACCAGTATGCGTTTATATTAAGAGCCAGTAAATGGATAAAAAAAAATGGCTGTTTTTTATTAGTGGAATACGATACTGACAAGTCCAGCCGATGGGTGCCTTATCCCTTGGGTTTTTCTTCCTTACAAAATTTATTTCACAAGGCTGGATTTCCGATTGTCAAAAAACTAAGCAGCCAGTCTTCCGTTTTCGGAAGTGCAAAACTCTATGCAGTTGTCATAGGAAAATAATCCAGGCTGTCCCTTACACAACACCGATTCATTATTCAGCGACAATACTTAATTTTATTTTTAAATCACTTTACATGACGAAACGATTTTTATTCTGCCTGTTTTTAATGGTAGCGGGTGTAACTGGCTTTTCACAATCAAAGCTGGGCCAGGTAGCCTGTGTTTATGTTACCACTCCTGATCTTGATTCTTCCGTTGCTTTATATGAGAAATTAGGTTTTCCAAAGATCGCATCAAACAGTTTTCCGGTTCCCTGGGCCCAGGTGAGCGATGGCTCCCTGCTGATCATGATGAGAAAAGATGCGATTCCCTATATCGGGCTCACGTATTATGTAAATGATATTGGCGAGGTTGTGACACAATTGGAAAAAGAAGGTATTGAATTCGTACAAAAGCCAAAGGAAGCTGATCCGATAAAGCGATACTATATTAAAACACCTGATGGTTTCAATATAATGCTCGCCAATAATCTGGGTGCTTTTTCCCAGCCTGCAGGCCCCACGATGCTTACTATGAAACCGGCGGATTTTTCAGCCTTCGATAAATATCCGAATAAACAATGCGGTGCTTTTGGTGAATTCTGTCAGCCGGTGAGCGATCTTGCCAAATCGATTGAATACTGGAAAAAGCTGGGCTTTACCGTGAAGACCCAGATGACCAAACCTTATCCCTGGGCCATCGTTTCAGACGGACTGATGCTTATTGGCCTGCATCAAACAAAGGATTTTACTTATCCTGCGATAACGTATTTCGGAATGAACACCGATAAAAGAGTGCAGCAATTAAAAGATAACGGCGTGAAAGATCTCACTGAAATGATGGGAAAAAGCAATTTTGTTTTGAAGACCTGGGAAGGACAGCACTTTTTTCTATTCTCAATCGGGATGTAACTCTACTATTTGCTGAATTCAATCTCGTAAAGATCGGGCCATTTTTTTCCCGTTACATATATTTTTTTTGTGGCTGAATCGTATGCAATCCCATTAGGAACATCTACGGCGGGGTCTTTTGCTTTTACACGGTTCCAGACATCGGTGAGATCAGCTTTTGCAACGATGACTCCCGTAGCGGGATCGATCTTCAGAATATAAGCCTGCTGCCATTTATTGGCATAGATATATCCATCAATAAATTCCAGTTCATTGATATTGGAAGCCAGGCTACCGGCCTCGGTCACGGCCATCGTTCTTAACAGTTTAAATGTACCCGGTTCATAAAAATGAAGATTACTCGTACCGTCACTCGCGATTATTTCCTTGCCATCTGTCGTCATGCCCCAGCCTTCCGCCGAAGCAAAGGGAAATTCTTTTAGTTTTTTAAAATCTTTCAGGGAATACATAAAACCAACATGCTCCTGGTAAGTCAACTGGTATATTGTATCGTTGAGAATAACGATTCCTTCACCGAAATACTGCGGATCCAGCACAAGGCTTTGCAGGTGTTTGCCAGTTGCCAGATCGACTTTTACCAGTTTTGACCTTCCTTTTTCACCTGTACTTTCATACATATTTCCCTTATAGATAAGCAATCCTTCGGTAAAGGACGAGGTGTCGTGAGGGTAAACCGGGCCGATTGAATAAGAAAGTGTTTTTGGACCTTCAGTTGTTACAATCGTAGTATCGTTATCATGTTTTTCGTCTCCGCCCGGGTTGCAGGCAAATTGTAAAACAAAGGCTGTGATAAGAATTGTGACGAGTGAAATAAGCAGGATTCTTTTCATATTACAAAAATAGCGGCTGACCTAATCTTTTGTTGTTAAACGTTATGTAAGGAGATTTTGTATGTAATGGGGAAAATACGATATAAAAAGTTACTAATCTTTCAAAAAAGCTTTTATATTTGATCCACATCCCCAATTCCCCCAAAGAGCCGTTAATCATATCCCCTGGATCGCCTCTTATTTAATTCTTTACATTTTTAGATTTTCCAATTCCGCGTGAATGCTCCTTGACAGCATAGCTGTTGGGCTTTTTAATTCGTAACGATTCGTACTATGCGGACTTATTTATTATTGATGGGGGCAATTATTTTGTCATGCACTCAACTTGCAGCGCAACGTGCCTGCTCTTCTGCAAACTATTATCAAAACCAGTTACAGCTCAACCCTTCTCTTTTCAACGAAGTGAATAATATTGAAGATTTCATTCAACGGCGGCTTTCCATTTTCAGCAGCGCAAGACTGGAAGGACAAGCAATAAAAATCCCCGTTGTGGTACATATTCTTTATCATCTTCCTGGCGAAAATATCAACGACGAAACGGTAATGACACAAATTGATATACTTAACCAGTGTTTTCGCCGGCACAATGCAGATACTGCCAACACACCTTCTTATTTTAAGGCACTGGCAGCGGATTGCGGAATAGAATTTCAACTGGCCACGTCAGATCCCAATAAAAAGAAGACAAACGGCATCATTCACAAATACACACCTATTACTTACTGGCAATCGGATGACCTGATGAAGTCCGACGCGCAAATGGGAGACAATGGCTGGGATGCAAAAAATTACCTCAATATTTGGGTTTGTAATATGAGGAATATAGCAGGATATTCCAGTGTACCGGGCGGCCCGGCTGAAAAAGACGGTGTCGTTATTGACCTGAATGTATTTGGAACAAATGGTTCCCCAGGTTATGAAATGGGAAAGACAGCCGTTCATGAAGTGGGTCACTGGTTAGGTCTCCGGCATATATGGGGCGATGCGCAATGTGGTGATGATCTCGTAGCCGATACACCCCCGCAATCTGATTACAGTATTGGTTGTCCTACCGGCATTCATATTTCATGTAATAACGGTCCCAATGGCAATATGTATTCGAACTACATGGACTATACAAGTGATGCCTGTGTGAATTTATTTACGGAAGGACAAAAAGCCAGGATGCGAGCTTTATTTGCACCTGGAGGTGCCCGTTATTCAATATTATCATCCTATGGTTTGGATGCGCCACTGATTAATGAGTCAGCCTTGCCGGATGAAACTCCCAGATGGTTACATCCGCAGATATATCCCAATCCCGCTACTAACGAACTGACGCTCGACGTGGCTTATGATGTACGCTGGATCGGCAATGTGATCTCCATATCGAATGTGAACGGGCAACAGGTAATGACAGTAACTATCACTTCGCGAATACAGAAAATAAATTTAAACGTATTAAAGGCTGGATTATATTTCCTCTCAGTAAAGAAAGAAGACGGTAGTTTTATAAAAGAGAAGTTCATAAAAATGTAAATCTGAATTTCTGATGGAAGGGTCACTCTACGTGGCCCTTTTTTTTTATCCTGGAAAGAGTATTCAGGCAGCGTTGGCTGATAAATTCAGAAAATTAAAAAGAATATGAGAATGGGTCCGCATGATCTTATTGGGATCATTCAGGCTTTCAAGCATATCATTATATTTTTCTACTCCGTAGTTATTGATCACAATGTCTTTCTTTTCGCCGGATTGCAGGTGTTTCGTCATGCCTTCCGCATCGGCTTCAGGATGAAACTGGGTACCAATCATATATTCATTAAAGCGTATTCCCATGACGGCTCTTTCATAGGGTACATGACGACGTTCTTTTTCGATGCAAAGTATCTGGGCACCCATTTTTTTAAGCAGCTCATGATTGGGTCTCACTAATTGGTAATCCCGGCTATCTACTGCATAGAAAGGATCGCGCAAACCAGAAAAGACCTTTTCATTTTTCCCGGGATCGATAATATGAACTGGGAAAACTCCAAATGCTGTTGATTTTCTTTTGGTAAGAATGCCTGCATTAAAATGACGGCTTGCTAACTGGAATGAATGGCAGATAAAAAAGACGTGCTTTTTCTTTTCATTATAAGGATTTTCATTCCATTGCGTTATTTCTTTAAGCCACTTATTCCAGCTTATGTCCCAATCATCATAACGGGTAGAAATAGGATCTCCCGGCCCGCCACTGGAAATATAAATATCAAACGAAGTATCAGGCAGCTCATTCTTTACTCTTACATCAAATTCAGTAGTTTCCACCTCGACACTGCTTTGCCTTTTCCATTGGCTGATAATCTCCCTGATGCAACGCATACCCTGGTTTGGCATACCCTGGTTCATGTCGAGTATCGCTATACGGACAGGTTTCTTGTCGGGGTTAGTCATCCTGCAAAAATAATATATTCTTAACGCTGCTCTAAGCCGTTTATTTTACAAAATTTCCACGAATGTGGAAATCGGGATTTTGAAATTGACATACTTATTTAAGCATACTCTTTGTATCCTGTTATTTATTTCTTGGTTCTTTATTCTCATATACTTTTTCGCCACCAACAAATGTCTTGAGAACATTTACCTGTAACAATTCCTTTTCATCCACTTTCATAATGTCTTTATCCAGGATAATAAAATCAGCAAATTTTCCCTTTTCCAGTGACCCTTTTTCTGCTTCCTCGAAATTTGATTTAGCCGCCCAGATCGTCATGCCCCTTAATGCTTCTTCTCTTGTCAATGCATTTTCCATTTGATAACCCTGGTCGGGCCGGCCTTTGGCGTCTTTACGGATAACGGCTGCGTAAAAAGTTTTAAACGGTGAAATATCTTCTACGGGGAAATCTGTACCGAGCGGTAACCAACCGTTTTGTTGTAGTAATTGTTTATAAGCATAAGCGCCTTTTACCCGGTCCGGGCCGAGCCGGTCACCGGCCCAGTACATATCTGATGTTGCATGCGTAGGTTGTACAGAAGGAACGATAGAATAGGCGCCAAACCAATTGAAGTCATTTTTATTCACTACCTGTGAATGTTCAATACGCCACCGCAGGTCATTTTTTCCATTAAGGTATTTTGCATAGATATGGAGCATGGTCCTGTTCCCGCTGTCTCCAATTGCATGAGTACACATTTGCCAGCCTTTTTGATAAATGTATCTGGCAACCGAATCAAAATGTTCCGGTTTACTCAACAAAAAACCGGTCCACCCGGGTTTATCCGAATAGGGCTCTAATAAACAGGCTCCTCTTGATCCTAATGCACCATCAGCATATACTTTGATACTTCTTACATTCAGCCGGTCTGTTTTTATAATACCCGTTTTTTCCAAATATTCATAATTAGCGGTAGCATCACTAAGCATAACATACAGTCTCATCTTCAATTGTCCGCCTGCCTGCATTTTCCTGATACCTTCTACCGCTTCCGCACTCAGGCCGCAATCATCTATGGTAGTAAGGCCTACGGCAAAACAATTCTTCTCTGCATCTTTCAGCGCTTCCATGAACTCTTCCCTTGTTTGCGATGGTACTTTGGAACTAACCAGCCCGGTAGCATTATCTATAAGAATACCGGTCAGCCTGCCATTATTAACTTCCACTTCCCCGCCGGTCAGTTTGTCGCCGGCCTTAACACCAGCCAGGTCAAGGGCTTTTTGATTTGCAATGGCAGCATGTCCATCAATCCTCGTCAGCAGAACCGGACGGTCCGGAAATAATTCATTCAACTTTTGATTGGTAGGAAATTCTTTTACGGTCCAATCATTTTGATCCCAACCTCTGCCCAACAGCCAGCTACCCGGATTTTCGTCTCCAAATTTTTTCGTTCGCGCTATTACTTCTTCCCAGCTTTTGGTATCTACGAGATTCACTCTCTGTAAACTGTTTCCGTAGCCTACGAAATGTGCATGGGCATCGATCAGACCCGGATAAATGAATTTACCTCCTGCGTCTATTTTGTCTGTGGCTTCGTATTTGTCCTGCAGATCTGCCGACTTGCCAGTAGCGATAATTTTCCCGTTCCTGATGGCAACGGCTTCAGTAATTGAAAAGGAAGAATCAACCGTATAAATTGTAGCGTTATATACCAGCAGATCAATTTTTTCTTTCTGTGAACAGGCAATAATGGAAACAGTGGTTGTTATAAATAATAAAATCTTTCTCATCGGTAGTAGATCTTTTTAATCTTATAAAGTTTTCAGTTTGTTAATTCAGAATAAGAATTTCCCCGGATGTCTTTTATTATGTTCTGTTTTATCCTGGAAAACTTTTGCGGCCGCTAAGATACTCGCTTCGTCATATAAGCGACCGATCAACGTTATGCTTTGCGGCGAGCCGTTAGCGCCAAAACCGATAGGCATACATACAACAGGATTCCCTGTAAGATTAGTAATAGCTAATTGCCTTCCGCTGAATGTGGGAACAATCATCACGTCATAATTTTTCATGAACTCATACATGCTTTTGCAAAGATTATATCGGTAGCGGTTAGCATTGATATATTCTACTGCGGGAATTAACCGGGCCGCCCTGAAACTATTTGGCCAGAAATTTTTATCCTGTCTTTCTATCAAATCGTCGCGGTTGGTCCTGGTGAGCTCGTCAAAAGCTGCCGCAGATTCAGCATTTAAAATAATACTGATAAAATTATAAGGATATATGATCGAGTCCGGAAAGTTTATGGGTTCGACTTTTATTCCCATTGATTGATAGAAATCGATCACCTTCCATTCCGGGGCATCTTTAGCCAGGCGACTGAAATAATTTTCAACATACCCGAATCGTAATTTCCTGATATCAGCTTTCGGATTGTAATTAAAAGCATGGTCCACCGCACCCGGGTCTTTGCCATCTGTTCCTTTGAGATAATAAAAGACGATTGCATCATCTTCAGCGCTTCGGCAAATTGGCCCGGCTTTATCCAGGCTCCAGCAAAGGACCATAGCCCCTGAGCGACTGACAGAACCAAAGCTGGGGCGCAATCCGGTTGCTCCACATCGGGTAGAAGGCGACACAATCGAACCCAGAGTCTCTGTTCCAATGGTAAAAGGGAGTAATCCTGCCACGACAGAAGCGGCTGAACCCGCTGATGAACCACTCGATCCCTGTTTCAGGTTCCATGGATTTTTTGTTTCCCCGCCAAACCATTTATTATTATTAGCTAATGCTCCCAGGGAAAGCTTGGCACATAAAACGGCACCCGTTTTTTTCAATTGTTGATATACAAAAGCGTCCTCGTCGATTGTCTGATCTTTATAAGGGGTCGACCCCCAGGTGGTTTTATAGCCCCTGACAGCAAAAAGATCTTTCAAACCATAGGGTATGCCATGAAGCAGCCCGTGATAAATACCTTTTTTAAGATCGTCATCGGCCTGTTTTGCCTGTTTCATAGCCAGGTCTTCGGTTAGCGTGATGACAGATTGCAAAGTATCACCCCATTTTTTCAACCGGTCTATAAAAAATCCCGTAAGTTCTACGGAGCTTATTTTTTTATTTTTGATCAGTGAGGCCAATTGCGTAAGGGAATAGAAGGCCAGTTCATTTTTGCTGGCGGGTATTGGAATGACTGGCAGTTCCCATTCTATCTTTTCCTGTTTTACAGGAATCGAATTTTCGAATGGCAGGGGATTAAAAGCGAAGGGGTAGGGGATATCATTTGTGGGCAGCGTTTGGTGCATACTTTTATATAATGAATTACTGAAGCGGAGTTGAGCCAGCATGGAATCAGCTTCACTCTCTGTAAAATCAAGATCATATAGCTTTACCGTGTTTTGAATTAGCTGAATAGAGTCGGATTTTGATTGAGCTGAGGCTACCGTGAAAGCGAAAATAAAAGACAGTGCAGCTAGTTGTTTCATAAGTAAAAAGTTTGGGTGGCCAAATTACGCTAATAAATAATTATCTTTTTATCATAAATCGACTGATATGAGAAACCTTCTATACTGTTTGGCAATTATGCTTATTATTGCCTGCAACAACCCTGAACAAAAGTCTTCCAACACTCAATCCCCGGCAGGAAGCGATATTCACCTTACAGAATATTTTAATTATGGTGATACCGGTGTGCAATCTGCAGGTATTAAAATGATCCCGATCCAAACGCCGGCAGGTACTTTCAGGGTTTGGACCAAGCGGTTCGGAAATAACCCAAGGATAAAAGTATTGCTGCTTCACGGAGGTCCGGCTGCAGGTCATGAATACATGGAATGCTTTGAAAGTTTTTTTCCAAAAGAAGGATTTGAGTTTTATGAATATGATCAGTTGGGCGCACCCTATAGCGATCAGCCCGCCGACAGCAGCTTATGGACCAAGGAAAGATTCGTGGAAGAAGTGGAGCAGGTTAGGCAGGCCATTAAAGCGGATAAAAGTAATTTTTATGTGTTGGGTAATTCCTGGGGTGGGATACTGGCCATGGAATACGCCTTAAAATACCAGGATAACCTGAAGGGTATGATCGTCGCGAACATGGTAGCCAGTATTCCTGATTATAATAAATATGCTTATGATGTCCTGGCCAGGCAAATGGACCCGAAAGTATTTGCCGAAATCATGGACATTGAAAAGAAAAAAGATTTTGATAATCCACGGTACGAAGAATTATTGACGCCTAACTTTTATATGCAACATATTTGTCGCCTTGATCCGTGGCCGGAACCTGTCGTTCGCTGTTTTACCCATTTGAATACAATGAAAATTCCCAAACAAATTTATGTAATGATGCAGGGACCGTCGGAGTTTGGAGCCAGCGGAAGATTAGTAAACTGGGATATCAAAAACAGGCTGAAAGAAATAAAAATCCCAACCTTGATGGTGGGAGCGAAACATGATACGATGGATCCAAAAGCAATGGAAGAGCAAAGTAAGTTGGTACAAAAAGGCCGGTATTTATTTTGTCCAAATGGCAGTCATATGTCAATGTGGGATGATCAGAAAGTGTTTATGAATGGCGTGATCCAGTTCATAAAAGACGTAGATAGCGGAAGTTTTTAGATTTGGCTTCCATAATTGATTTTTTCTACATTCTTTGCACCTGCCAGGAGGCTGACTGACAGGCAATTAACAATTTTATAAAAAGCAGGTATTTTTTTTTGTCTATTGATTTCAATTTCTGCGGTAATTTATTTTACTTTATGGCTAATTACTTCAATTTCCTTGAGCTGTAACGGGTTCTCCGTCTACATAAAACCAGCAGTTATTTAGAATATCCCCTGAACCACATTTGGCCTTAATATCCTTTTCTAAAGCCAGCGTTTAAAATATTTCTTTCAAAGTATAATATCCTTTTTAAAAAACAGCTCACAACATCCTGAATAAGCCATTTAATCAAATTAAACTGGTCACGTCATGTTACGCGAATTCAGGTACTCTACATTCAGAAGACAATTTTTCATGCTGTTTTTATTAATGGCATCAGGCATTAGTTACAGCCAAAATGCAATTGTTGCAGAAAATAATCTCACAGGTAATCCTTCCTCGGAATGGGATGTTTCGGGAGCAGGAGATCTGAGCATACAGGGATTTGCAACAGATATCAGTGTTAACAAGGGCCAAACTGTTCGTTTCAAAATAAAAACGGATGCGGCAGCTTATACTATCAGTATTTACCGCCTCGGTTATTACAATGGTTCAGGTGCAAGAAGAGTGGGTACCGGTGTTATTACGGCTGCCTTGCCACAAACGCAGCCATCACCAATTACTGATGTGGCTACCGGACTTATTGATTGTGGCAACTGGGCAGAATCAGCAAACTGGGCCGTACCATCTACTGCCGTTTCAGGAATTTATATAGCCAGATTAAGACGCAGTGATAATGGCGGTGCAAGTCATATTATTTTTATTGTCCGTGATGATGCAAGCCATTCAGATCTTTTTTTCCAGGCATCAGATGCAACGTGGCAGGCATATAACGTATATGGCGGAAATAGTCTCTACCTGGGAACAACATCATATCCTAACGGGCATGCAACGAAGGTCAGTTACAACAGACCATTCATTTCAAGAGCTGGTGGCGGTGGTGGTGGTGTTGCCCAAGACTGGGTATTTAACGCCACCTACCCAATGATACGTTTTATTGAAAGGAATGGTTACGATGTTACTTATACAACCAATACTGACGCAGCAAGGTTTGGCAGTCTTATTTTAAATCACAAAGTATTTTTATCGGTCGATCACGATGAATACTGGTCAGCAGAACAAAGAACAAATGTTGAAGCGGCCCGTAATGCAGGTGTTCATCTTGCCTTTTTCAGTGGAAATGAAATTTACTGGAAGACAAGATGGGAAAACAGTACTGACGCTTCTCATACTGCCTATCGTACGCTGGTTTGTTATAAAGAAGGAACACTCGGTGAAGCAGCGTGTGGTGGTAAATGTGATCCATCTACTGAGTGGACCGGTTTGTGGAGAGATGGATGTAGTTTTTCAGGTGCCGGCGGTTGTAAACCGGAAAATGCATTGTCTGGCCAGATTAGCTGGCAAAACGGAACCGGCTCCATGACGGTGCCTTCCGACTATAAAAACTTTCGCTTCTGGAGGAATACCAATGTAGCTTCACTCAATACTGGCGGTGTTATAACTTTTCCAAACGGAACATTAGGTAACGAATGGGATTTTGAACAATTCCCGGCCAACTATCCCGCCGGTCGTATTACTTTATCCAGTACCACTATTGGAGGCTTTACACATAAGCTTTCACTTTATCGCCATAGCAGTGGTGCATTAGTATTCGGTGCGGGAACCATACAGTGGGCCTGGGGTCTTGACCAGAATCACGATAATGGAAATGCAGCTCCGAGCAAGGATATGCAACAGGCAACTATCAATGTACTCGCCGATATGGGTGTACAGCCTGCTACGTTAATGGCTACCCTGACAGCCGTTACGCAATCTACCGATGTACTGGCGCCGTCTTCCGTCATTACTTCACCAACACATCTTCAATCAATACCGTCCAATGTTCCAATAACAATTACAGGAACAGTGAATCCAAACGGTGGCACACTGGCGGGACTCGAAATTTCTTTTGACAATGGAGCTACCTGGCAACCGGTAACAGTTAATGGTAATAACTGGAGTTTTGCATGGACCCCCGGCACACAAAGTTCATATACAATTAAACTACGCGGTTTTGATGATAGTGGAAATATTGAAACCTCAGGAGCCAGTGGTTCAGCAAATAATATTACGGTAAACATTATTCCTACAGATGTTACACCTCCCCAGGTGACTGCTACTATACCGGCTAGTAATGAATCTGGAGCCAGTATCAATTCAGCAGTACAGGTGACATTCAGTGAAGCACTTGATCCATCTACCGTATCTACCTCAACATTTGAGTTGAGAGATGCATCGAATAATTTGGTGCCGGGAACTGTTTCATATAGCCCAGGTGGGGTAAAAGCAACATTTACTCCTAATTCTCCTTTATCATATGTGTCTTCTTATTCAGCGACCTTGAAAGGAGGGGCTTCGGGTAACAGGATAAAAGATGTCGCTGGTAATGCATTGGCTTCAAATTATACTTTGGCATTTACCACTGAATTTACGGCGGCACTGCCACCCACTGAAGGTCCCGGCGGACCCATACTTGTAATTAGTAATGCTGCCAATCCATTCAGCCGTTTCCCTGTTGAAATATTAAGAGCCGAAGGATTAAATGAATTCGCCACCGCGGATATTTCATCATTAAGTGCTTCTTTACTCAGTAGCTATGATGTGGTGGTACTGGGCGAAGTGAGCGTGACTCAATCACAAGCTATTATCTTTTCAAGCTGGATAAGTGCAGGCGGTACCTTGATCGGGTTAAGACCCGGTGGAATTGAATTAAACTCTGTATTTGGTATAGGCGCTATTTCCGGAACACTCGCCGATAAATATTTACTTGTCAATACTACCTCGGGTGCAGGTGTCGGTATCACCAGCCAGGCAATGCAATATCACGGGACAGCGGATCTTAGAACTATGCAGGCTGGAACGACGAGCCTCGCCATGCTTTATTCTGATGCCAATACCGCTACAACTTTTCCGGCTGTGACAACAAGAACAGTGGGCAGCGGTAAAGCGATTGCATTTATGTTTGATCTAGCCCGTTCAGTGGTTTATACCCGCCAGGGTAATCCTGCACAGGCCGGAGTTGAAACAGATGGACAAACACCGATCCGCTCAGACGATCTTTTCTTCCCCAATTATCTTGATATGAATAAAGTCCAGATACCACAGGCAGACGAACAACAGCGGTTACTGGCAAACATTATCATTAAATCAAACCTGGCTAAAAAGCCTTTACCCAGGTTGTGGTATTTGCCAGGTGGTAATAAAGCAGCGATTGTTTATACAGTAGATGATCATGGAACGGCTTCGGGAACAAAAGATATTTTTGACAAGCTTTTAGCAAACAGCCCGATCGGTGGTAGTGTCGCTAACTGGACAAGTTACCGCGCTACGTCATGGTTCTATGCGGGTATTCCATTAACTAATGCCGAAGCGAGTACATACAATACCCAGGGCTTTGAGATGGGGGCACATATACAGAACGGTTGTGCCAACTTTACGTCCTTTGCCGACCTGGATGCAAATTATGCACCCCAGTTGCAGTCCTTCCACACAGCTTATCCAAGCCTGCCCGCACAGACCACTCATCGTTTCCATTGTATCGTATGGAGCGATTGGCTTACACAGGCTAAAGTGGAATTATCCCACGGCATCCGGTACAGTATGGATTATTATTATTGGCCTCCGGCATGGATTAATAATCGCCCGGGGTTATTTACTGGATCCGGTCTGCCGATGCGGTTTGGCGATTTAAATGGTAGTCTTATTGATATTTACCAGGGTGTTTCGCAACTCGTAAACGAGAATGGTGTTGACTACAATGTTGGAGTAACAACATTACTTGATAATGCATTAGGCTCAAATGGATATTATGGACTTTTTGGAACCCATGACGATTACCGTGATGCCACGTTTTCAACGGCTATTATCAATGCGGCAAAAACGAGGAATGTACCTATCATTTCAGCTAAGCAGGCATTGACATGGCTCGATGGACGCAACAATTCTTCCATTGGTTCGATTGTCTGGAGTAATAATAAATTGAATTTTACAGTTACTGCCTATACAGGTGCCGACAATATGAAAGCAATGTTGCCCATGTATTCTGCAAATGGTCAGTTAACTTCTATTACCATGAACGGCAGTACAATTAATTTTACTGCTCAAACAATTAAAGGAATACAATATGCATTTTTTGATGCGCCGGTAGGCATCAACAATTTTGTAGCAACTTATGCAGCCGATGTTACGGCCCCCGTAATTACAAATGTTGTTGCAACTCCTAATGCTGATGGGGTATCCGCTACTATAACCTGGACGACTAATGAAGGAGCTGATTCAAAAGTTGATTATGGCACTGTTTCAAATACGCTGAACCTGAATGTAAGTGATAACAGTCCTGTCAACAGTCATTCAATAATCTTAAACAGTCTTTCTCCAGGGACTACTTATTATTTCCGTGTGACGTCAAAGGATGTAGTTAATAATTCAACAACAGAACCCATCACCAGCAATTCACCACTGAACTTTACTATGCCTACGGTATGTGCCAGTGATGTGGTAACGGCAGATTTCAACCTGGGTACACATAGTCCGACGACGATAACAGTATTGGAAGGAGATGGCGGAGTTATTCTTAAACCTGGTATAGTTGAAGAATTTTCCGGCACAACGGTTCCTGCCGGCTGGACAAGTGGTGTATTTACTCCCGGCGGTGGTACTACGGTAAACAATGGTACTGTCACCGTCAGTGGTACTCAATTCTATTCTAACAGCAGTTTTGCTCCGGGTAGCTCACTTGAATTCGTTGCAACATTTAATTCCGGCGTTTTCCAAAGCGTTGGTTTGACAAATGACCAGGCTTTCAATACAGCTCCCTGGGTGGTGATTGGGCAGAATGGTGCTCCTGATGGTAGCTTGTATGCAAGAGGTTCTGATGGAACGACTATCAATATCGGTTTTAGTCTTCTTGGTTCTCCACACCGATATCGCATCAACTGGAATGCTACCAATTTCCAGGTTTTTGTCGACAACAGTACGACACCCGCTGCTACGATTAATATGACGGTTACAACCAACATGTTTATCCAGGTCAGTGACGTGCAAAGCGCCGATGGATCATTGACGGTTGACTGGATGCGTGCGACACCCTATGCTTCATCTGGAATTTTTACTTCAAGAGTATTTGATGCCGGATCATTAAAATCATGGGGAATCGTAAACTGGCATACGGATATTCCTGCAGGGACCAGCCTGGGAATTGCTGTGAGATCAGGAAATACACCAACACCGGATGGAACATGGTCAGCCTATACCCCCATCAGTGCTTCGGGAACTTCAGTGGGCGCGACATCCCGTTATATACAATACCAGGCTACACTCGCGACCAATGACGTAAAGTATACTCCTATATTAAAAGATATCTTGTTTAATTGTTCTACCCCGGTAAACGCCCCGGTAGTGACGACACAACCTACTGCACAAACGGCTTGTGCCGGCAGTACGGTTATCTTCAGTTCTGCGGCAAGTGGTACACCAGCGCCGGTAGCACAATGGCAGGTAAGTACTAATGGAACAACCTGGACAAATATTAATGGAGCGAACACAGGGACCTTATCGGTAGTAACCACAATAGCTGATAATAACAAACAATATCGTGCCGTGTGGTCAAATAGTGTGGGTTCAATCAATTCGAATGCCGTTATCCTGACTGTCAATTCAGTTCCGGCAGCTCCAACTGTAGCCGTTGTTAACAATTGCGGTAGCTCTGTATTGACAGCATCCAACTTTACGGGTGCGTTGTTATGGAGTACCAATGAAACAACACCATCCATCACGGTTACAAATGCTGCAACTTATACTGTTAAACAAACGATAAATGGTTGTAGCAGTGCTAATGCAAGTGGCACATCGGCACCAAAAGCAGTTCCTACAGCACCTGTAGTAACTGTCGTAAATAATTGCGGTAACTCAGTCCTTACAGCTTCCGCATTCACGGGCACATTGCTTTGGAGCAATGGTGCCACTACAAATTCTATCACGGTAAATAATGTGGCCACTTATACTGTAACGCAAACGGTGAACGGATGTACAAGCGCCAACGGTAGCGGAGTTTCTGCACCGAAAGTGGCGCCTGCAGCACCAACAGTTACGGTAGCTGATAATTGCGGTAACTCGGTACTTACAGCTTCCAACATCACCGGCACTTTGTTATGGAGTAACGGTGCCACTACAAATTCTATCACGGTAACTAATGCGGCTACTTATACAGTTACTCAGACACTGAATGGATGTGTCAGCCCCAATGGTAGCGGTGTTTCTGCACCTAAGGCTATTCCTGCAGCACCTGTTGTAACGGTAGCCAATAATTGTGGTAACTCGGTTCTTACAGCATCTGCCTTTACAGGTACATTACTTTGGAGTAACAGTGCGACGACAAGTTCAATTACTGTAACTAACGCAGCCACCTATACGGTCACTCAAACGGCAGCCAATGGATGTATAAGTGCAAATGGAAGTGGTGTTTCAGCACCAAAAGTGGCGCCGGCTGCACCAACGGTTACTGTTGCTGATAATTGTGGTAACTCAGTTCTTACGGCTTCCAACGTTACCGGCACATTATTGTGGAGCAATGGTGCAACAACTTCATCTATTACGGTTACAGATGCGGCTACTTATACGGTAACTCAGACAATAAACGGATGTGTAAGCCCGAATGGAACCGGTGTATCTGCGTTTAAAGCAGTACCTACTGCCCCGGTAGTAACGGTTGCTAACAATTGTGGCAACTCAGTTCTCACAGCATCTGCCTTTACAGGAACTTTACTCTGGAATAATAACGCAACAACATCATCGATTACTGTTACGGATGCAGCAACGTATACTGTTACTCAAACAGCCGCTAACGGATGCGTGAGTGCCAATGGTAGCGGCATCTCGGCTCCAAAAACTATCCCTGCGGCACCCGTGGTAACGGTTGCTGATAATTGCGGCAACTCAGTTCTTACAGCTTTCAATATTACAGGTACCTTATTATGGAGTAATGGTGCTACGACAAATTCAATCACCGTCACAAATGCAGCTACATTTACAGTTGCCCAGACTTTAAATGGATGTGTCAGTGCCAACGGTAGTGGCGTATCCGCTCCAAAAGCGATTCCTTCAACGCCTACAGTAACTGTTGCTGATAATTGTGGTAACACGGTTCTTACTGCATCTGACTTCACAGGATCTTTGTTGTGGAGCAATAGTGCAACAACAAATACAATCACGGTAACGAATGCGGCCACCTATACGGTCACTCAAACGGCTGCTAATGGTTGCGTAAGTGCAATTGCAACGGGAGTTTCGGCGCCAAAAGCTGTACCTGCTGCTCCAACCGTTACTGTGGTTGATAATTGCGGCAATTCCGTATTGACGGCTTCTAATGTAACCGATGCGTTATTGTGGAGCAACACGGCTACAACGAATACAATCACTGTAATCGATGCAGCGACTTATACAGTAACTCAGACCGGAGCTAACGGATGCGTCAGTGCAGCCGGTAGCGGTGTATCAGCTCCCAAAGCTATTCCTTCAGCGCCTACTGTATCCGTGGCTGACAATTGCGGAAACTCGGTATTAACGGCATCAAATACTACTGGAACCTTATTATGGAGCAACAGCGCAACGACTTCATCTATTACGGTGACAGACGCTGCTAATTATACAGTCACTCAAACATCCGCTAATGGATGTACCAGTGCCAGTGCTGGCGGTGTATCAGCTCCCAAAGCGGTGCCTGCTACTCCAACAGTCAGCGTACTCAATAATTGCGGAAATTCAGTACTTACTGCTTCCAACTTTACAGAATCATTATTATGGAGCAATAGCGCAACGACCAGTGAAATTACTGTGACGAATGCAGCAACTTATACAGTTACACAAACTGCTGCAAACGGATGCGTCAGCGCTGCCGCTAGTGCATTATCGGCTCCTAAAACAATTCCAGCTGCTCCAGGCGTAACGGTTGTCAATAATTGCGGCAATGCAGTATTGACAGCTTCCGGTATTACAGGTACTTTATTATGGAGCAACGCAGCAACAACAAATTCTATAACTGTAACCGATGCGGCGACATATACAATTACTCAAACTGCCGCTAATGGTTGTATCAGCCCGATTGGCACCGGTATATCCGCACCAAAGGTGGTACCGACTGTACCTACTTTAACGGTAGCTGATAACTGCGGTAACTCTGTATTAACTGCATCTGACTTCACGGGTACATTATTATGGAGCAATGGTGCAACAACACCTGCCATCACGGTGACAAACGCAGCTACTTATACTGTTACACAAAAAGCAGTGAATGGATGTGTGAGTCCTGTCGCAACCGGTGTGTCAGCGCCAAAAGCAATTCCAGCGGCACCCACAGTGACTGTAGTTAATAATTGTGGTAATTCCGTATTGACTGCTTCAAATTATACGGGAGCACTTTTGTGGAGTAATGGATCTACTGAACCCATACTTAATACTACAAACAATCTAACGTATACTGCTACCCAGACTGCAGCGAATGGTTGTGTGAGTCCTGCTGGTACAGGAGTAGCCATACCAAAGACAACACCTCCGGCACCTGTCGTTACTGTGAAAGGGGCCAGTACTTTCTGCCAGGGCGGAAGCGTCACGTTGTCATCAAGTGCAAAAATGTGGAATAAATGGAGTAACGGGGCTACGACTCAAAATATCACGGTGTCGGCTTCGGGTACTTATACTGTTGTCTTTGTCAGTGATAATGGATGTACTTCAGCGGCTTCGATTCCCGTGACTGTAACGGTAAACGCAATTCCTTCAGCACCTTCAATTGAAGTAGCCAATAATTGTGGTAATTCAGTATTGGCAGCATCTAACTATACTGGAACTTTGAAATGGAATACGGGCGCAACAACGCCTTCGATCACGGTTTCCAATCCCGCTACCTATACAGTCACTCAAACAGTAAATGGTTGCGTAAGCCCTGTGGCTAACGGTTTAGCCGTACCCAGGACCATTCCGTCAGCGCCTTCTGTGACCGTATTAGATAAATGCGGCGCCTCGGTACTGACAGCCGGATCTTATACTGCAGGATTATTGTGGAGCAATGGATCTGCAACACCTGCTATCACTGTATCGAATGCGGCGACATATTCTGTAACGCAAACAGTAAATGGTTGTATTAGTAGTCCTGGCACAGGAGTTTCAGCTCCCAAGAGCCTCCCGGCTGCTCCTACAGTAACAGTGGCAAATAATTGCGGTAATTCCGTGTTGACAGCAGATAATTATACAGGGACGTTATTGTGGAGCAATGCAGGTGAAACCACCGGCGCGATCACTGTAACAGCAGCGGGAACTTACACGGTAACCCAAATAATGCCGGACGGATGTGTAAGTACTCCGGCGAACGTTGTTGCTGCACCTAAGACAATACCTACAGCACCGCTTGTAACGGTAAATAATAATTGCGGCACCTCATTACTGACTGCGTCAAACTATGGTGGTTCACTGGTGTGGAGTGAAGAAGGCTTATCAAGCCAGTCAATCACCGTAACAACTGCAGGCTTGTATTCCGTAACACAAACGATGCCTAATGGATGTACAAGTAATCCCGGAAGCGGTCTTGCTGAGCCTATGCAAATGCCGGCGGCTCCTTCTGTAACTGTTGTCAATAATTGTGGTAACTCAGTGCTGACAGCGGGAAATCTTTTAGGCAATGTGTTATGGAGTAATGGTGCAACTACGCCATCTATTACCGTAACAGATGCAGCTACCTACACCGTCACTCAGACGACACCAATGGGATGTCTGAGCGCGATAGGCAGCGGAATTTCTGCACCAAAGACAATACCAGCGCCGCCTACTATTTCTGTGTCGGGCCCAACCACTTTCTGCCAGGGCGGAGGAGTAATCCTGCTGTCCAGTAATGAAACAGGTAACACATGGAGCAATGGGTTAACTGACCAGAACGTTTTAATAAGCTCTTCCGGAAACTATACAGCCACCTATACGGCCGATAATGGCTGTACATCCGCTAATTCAGCACCGGTAGCGGTCGTTGTTAACCCGATTTCATTCAGTACAACAGATATTACTGTCTGCTCGGATCAGATACCATATAGCTGGAATAACCAGGTATTTACCGCACCCGGAATCTATAATGTGACTTTAGTTAACCAGTTTGGCTGCGATTCACTGGCAGTATTGGTATTGGATGTAAAGGATACGGCAATTAGTACAACAAATGTTACAATATGTTCCAGTGCATTACCTTACCATTGGAATGGGAATGATTATAGCCAGGCAGGAACGTATAAGATAAGTGGCTTCTTTAACAGCGTCGGCTGTGATTCATCGGCTGTACTCGTTCTGACCGTGAACGCGGTGACCTCGAGCACAACTAATGCAAAAGTCTGCCAGAACCAGTTACCTTACCATTGGAGCGGTATAGATTATTTCATTGCGGGAGATTATACAATTACTGGTTTGACCAATGCTGCCGGATGTGACTCCACTGCCACGTTGCATTTGACAGTCAATCAAACGAGTTCTTCGGATACTACGGTAACCGCTTGTAACAACTATTTATGGAACGGCACTAACTATACGGAGTCCGGAATTTATACCAACGTATTTGCAGCGTCTAATACTGTCGAATGTGACTCAACAGCGACTCTTCACTTGACGGTCAATCATAGCACTGCTTCGGATACAACGGCCATTGCATGTAATAGCTTTAGCTGGCATGGTAATGTATTAAGTGCTTCGGGAGACTATACATATTCAACAATCAATGCATCAGGATGCGACTCAGTAGTGACACTTCACCTGGCGATCAACCACAGTAATTCGTCCGATACAACAGCAGTTGCATGTAACAATTTCAACTGGCATGGTAACGTGTTGAATACATCGGGAGATTATACTTATACGACGATCAATGCTGCAGGATGTGACTCAGTAGTGACCCTTCACCTGACGATCAACCACAGTACTGCTTCGGATACTACTGCCACAGCATGTAATAACTTTAGCTGGCATGGTAACATCCTGAATGCTTCAGGAGATTACACATACACTACGACTAATGCAACGGGATGTGATTCAGTAGTGACACTTCACCTGGTCATCAACCGTAGCACTACCTCGGATACAACTGCGGCTGCATGTTATAGCTTTGTATGGTATGGTAATACCTATAGTTTATCTGGTAATTATACACGTACAACAGTCAATGCAGCGGGATGTGACTCGGTAGTGACCCTTCACCTGACAATCAATTCAAGCACTGTATCGGATACAACAGCAGTGGCCTGTAACAATTTCGTGTGGTATGGCACTAATTATAATACATCTGGTAGCTATACTCACACAACAGTCAATGCAGCGGGATGTGATTCAGTAATTGTCCTACACCTGACGATCAACCGTAGTACTGTATCTGATACTACCGCTACAGCATGTACAAACTTTAGCTGGCATGGAAACAGCTACACGACTTCAGGAAATTACACATATACTACTATCAATGCCGCAGGATGTGACTCGGTAGTGACCCTGCATTTAACTATCAACAATACATCCACAACGGATACGACGGCGGCAGCTTGTGGTAGCTTCATCTGGCGCGGTACGACTTATAGCGAGTCTGGTACATATACTAATGTGACAACTAACGCTACAGGATGTACGTTGACAGAGACGCTGCACCTGACGATCAATCATAGCTCGACTTCAGATACAACAGCGGTAGCATGTAACAGCTTCAACTGGCATGGTACGGTGTTGAATGTATCAGGAGATTATCACCTGACACTGACAAATGTGTCTGGATGTGATTCACTGATGACACTGCACCTGACGATCAATAACAGTACGACATCGGATGAGACTGCAGTGGCCTGTGGCAGCTTCAC
>JADMIO010838853.1_pt1 | contig 95328 bp, 79 predicted proteins | sample 8958161 | NCBI WGS metagenome assembly JADMIO01 (sample SAMN16585339, study PRJNA669376) | soil metagenome | isolation source: Crop rotation soil | place: USA: Cullars Rotation, Alabama | collected 2011
CGCGACAACTTGTCCACGTGGAATTCTAAGCTTAGGATCCCAATGTGCTGGAAAGTTATAATTAAAATAACTACCGCCAAAAACCGGCTGGCCATGTGCATCAAAAGTTAATACTTCAAGCCATTTACGCGTGCTGCCAAAATCATTGTCATCATACCCGAATAATGTGTAGTATTTTTTCCCTTTAAATTCTTTCATGATAACATTGTAGTAAATGGCTCCGATCCAGTTCTTATTAGTACGAACTGAGTCCGTTGGCGTGCTTGAATATTCAGACACATCAAATAAAGGAAGGAGTTTAAGCGAACCATCTTTTGTATTTATTTGAATGGCACCTTCCTGGCGGTAGTAACTTTCATCGCGCTGTAATTGCCAGGTAAAAATCCTGAACAAACTATCGGGAGCATATAACCGTGAGACAGTTATAATAGAATCAAAAGGATACTCAAAAGAATGCGGTGTTTTTAATGCGGTAACCAACCTGCGTATGAATACACTGTCTGAATAAAAACGGTTTTGTACAACTGAATCAAATATCATGCGCTTTGCATAATATTTTAAGCTGTCTTCCTGGGTCTTTAAAGATGTAACATCTTCTGCATTTATCTGTGCTTTTGCAGGTGCAGAAGCGATGAATAATAAACCAATAAAAATATAACGGAACATGTTTTGCGAAAATACAACCTGATAACGCCTGCTAAGGCGTTTATGGCTTATGAGAAAGAAAATTTAGTGTTTTATTAATGGCTGCAGTGCAAGTGCAAACTCAAACAATGAATTAAAGCGTGCATTTATCAACTCATGAGGATAAGCAGTTTCCGGCTGGGTTGACGGAATAAAAACCGAATGCATACCTGCATTGCGCGCAAACCGCATATCGCTTAAATTATTGCCAACCATTATACTTTTTGAAAAATCGATTTGAGGAAAGTCTTTTTTAGCCTGCGAAGCCATGCCGGGATTAGGTTTTCGGTTAGGACTGTTATCATCCATATCTGCGCAGTAATATATCTTATCAATGCGACCCTGCAATTTCGTTATCTCTTCAGTCATGTAACCATGTATATCGTGCAGGTCATCCAGCGTTAGTAATTCTTTTGCCACACTTCGCTGGTTTGTGACAATTAAGATCAACCCAAAAATCTTTGAAAGTATTTGTAGCGCCCGCTGCGATTCATCAAGGAAAACAAATTCATTAACGTTTAAAACATAAGTTCCCGGTTTTTCAATATTTATTACACCGTCTCTGTCGAGAAATAACGTCCAGTTTTTATCAATTTTATTTAAATCCAACATCAAACTTTAAACTTTAAACTTTAATTCAACCTGAGCTCTTTCATAATCTTCAGGAATACCAATATCAATGAAGTACTCATCCTGGACCAGGCCATACATTTTTTTTGTGCTGTAAGAATTTTCAAGATAGCCTGTTTCAAAAGAGAATTTTTCAGGCAATGATTCGCTTAAAAAATCTTCCACATTCAGCATATATAAACCACCGTTTATCAACCCGTTTTGATAATGTTTCTTCTCGCTGAATTTTTTTATAGAATTATCTTCATTCAGTTCAATTACACCATAACGGTTAAAATCTTTCATTGGTTTCAATGCCAGTGTGCAATCAGCTGTTTTGGTTATATGAAAACTTTGAAGTGATGCAATCTCAGCTTTAAATAAAGTATCGCCGTTCGTTACAAAAACATTTTCCGCCTTAACCAAACCACATGCTTTTTTAATAGCGCCGCCGGTGCCTAATGGCTCTTGTTCGATAGAGTATTCGACTGTGAACTCTGAGCTGTGAGCTGTGAGCTGTTGTAAATATTCAATGATCACCTCATGTTTATAGCCGAGTGAAAATATAAAGTTGCTGATGCCCTGCTGCATGAAGTAATCAATTACATAATTAAGAAATGGTTTGCCGTTTACGGGCGCCATGCATTTTGGAAGATCAGAAACAACACTGCGCAATCTTGTTCCTAAACCACCGGCGAGTATAATGATAGATTCCCCGGTCTTCGAAGATGAGTTTTGAACAGCATTAGTTTTATAATCACTCATTTTTTATTCCCTTTGGGATTAGGCTTTAAGGGAAGAGTTTTTCTTCTACCAATTCACAGATAATATGTCCCACCATAATATGGCTTTCCTGTATGCGTGGAGTATCTGTTGAAGGCACATTGAAGAGAAAATCACTTATATCTTTCAGTTTACCACCGCCTGCGCCGGTAAAACCAATAGTTATAACTTTTTTTTCTTTAGCTGTTTCAAATGCTTTGATAATGTTGGCAGAGTTGCCCGAAGTGCTTAAACCAATCAGCACATCGCCTTCACCGGCAATGCCTTCAACAAGGCGCGAATAAATTACATCATAACTATAATCATTGGCTACGGCAGTTAAATATGAAGTATTACAATGCAACGCTTCTGCAGGCAAAGCCTTCCTGTTCTTATAAAAACGGCCTGAGAATTCTGCAGCCAGGTGTTGCGCATCTGCAGCGCTGCCACCATTGCCGCAAAACCAAACAGAATTTCCTTTTTCAAATGCATTCACAATAACGTCAACAGCATTTTCTATTTTCTTAATAAAAGCATCATCGTTTAATATTTCCGTTTTTGCCTGGATAGATGCTGTTATTATTTTTTTTATTTTCTCTGACATGAGGTAAAGTCTTAACTTCTTTTAATAGGAGCAGTAAATCAGTACTATTCAGGATATTATTGTGCTGTCCAGGTGGTTAACCCTGCCTTCGTAAACTGGTATGGTTTCACCTGGCCGCCAAAAGTATTTAATGTTTCCATCACTTTATACCTTGTATTAAGCGGGCAATAGAACGTCATAAAACCACCACCACCGGCGCCGCTGATCTTACCACCGGTAGCGCCTGCTTTTTTTGCAGCATCATAAATATCTTCAATGAGACTGTTAGAAATATTTTGCGCCATATTTCTTTTCTGCTGAAAACCAAAATCAAGTATCTCGCCAATTTCGTTCAGGTCACCCCGCAGTAATGCTTCTTTCATCATCCGCGCCTGTTCTTTTAGCTGATGCATAGCGTCAATTGATTTTTCATTCTTCTGCAAAACATTTTTCTGCTGCTCTTTTATGATTGCTGCTGATTCCCGGCTGGTTGAAGTAAAATATAAAACAAGATTGTTCTCAAGCTCATGCAAATATTCATTACGGATGCGCAATGGATTTACAATTACTTTATCACCTGCGTAAAACTCCATGAAATTCACACCACCGAATGTTGCTGCATATTGATCCTGCTTACCACCTGCCAGTTGAAGATCTTTCCGTTCTATTTCATAAGCATAATGCGCAATATCATATTCACCAAGCGGCAGCCTGAGCATTTCAGCAAATGCACCGATGATAGCAACCATCAATGTTGAAGACGTACCAAGTCCGCTGCCTGCCGGAGCATCTACATAAGTTGTAAGGGAAAAATTTTGCTCACCTATACCGTAATCTTTCAGAATGCGGTTGATAACACCTTTGTGCAGGTCGAGCAGACCATTCAGTGGAAGTTCTTTTAAAGATTCAAATTTTTCAGATTCCTTCCTGTCCATGGCATTTAATATAATGCCGCCATTACCTGATGGTTCAATAACCGCATGTGCATAATGGGAAATGGTTGCATTTAAAATAGCACCTCCGAATTCGTCGCTGTACGGGCTTACATCGGTACCACCGCCGGCTAAGCCAATCCTTAGCGGAGCTCTGCTTCTGTAGATCATTGATTGTTTATTTCTTTTGCACCGCTATAAACGGCTGCAGATTATGGCATCAAAAAATTCAAAAATAAAGACATAACCGGCAAAAGAGCACAATGTTGTGTGAAAGCTTAACAGGCAGAAATAACAGGATGGCTACTTTATCAGTTTACGCTGTTACCTGCAGTAATGATCTTTGCAAGTGAGTCAGGCATTTTTGCGGCAGCCAGTTGCAGAGGTTGAGTTAACACAGGCCAGGTAAAATTTGCATTTAATATTTTGGAAGCCTTTGTATAGAATTTATCAGGATAATAGCTGAAAAAACAAGTTCCGCCTTTAATAGTATTTATGATACTTTTTACTTCAGAGGCAGGCACGGCCGGACAACCATAACTGCGGCCCATCATAGTGCCGTTTGAAGCTCTTCCGTCGTTTACATAGTTACTGCCATGCATCACAATTGCGCGGGTTCTTACATTATCGTTAAAGCCCCTCTCCATACCGTCGAGGCGAAGGCTGTAACCATTATCACCCCTATAAGTTTCTCCAGTGCGCATAAACCCTAAGGAAGTTTTATGAGAGTCGTTTCTGTTAGAGAAACTGGTAGCATATTCATTGCCTGAATTACGGCCATGTGACACATAAGTGTTAAAGAGAATTGCGGCACTGTTCAGATCAAGCACATATAATCTTTTTTTACTACTTGGCTGGCTATAATCGCAAATGGTCAATAAACCTTGCTTTGCTATTTTGTTTGCTGCAAGCAGGTACTGGTAACCCTTATAGGCAGCAAAAAACACATCCCGTGATAAACCGATTGCATTCAACTGCATATTTGAATACAATGAATCAACCAGGAAATCCGATGCAGATGAAGTATTTATAACTGTATTTGCCGCTGTAGTTACAGGGCTTGATACTGCGGGTGAAGCTGCATTCTTCGCAATCATAGAGGTAAGCATAATAATGCACACAGCTCCTGCCAAAATAATTTTTTTCATCAGGCTTATAAGATTTTAATTTAAAAGAAGGAGATCGGATGATCTTAAAAAGACCGGCTAGTCTTTTATAACAGAAAAAAACTTCTTTTATTGTGAGAACAAAGATACAATGCAGCGTGGCAGTTTCTTGTAATAAAATGTTATTCCTACAATTAAAAAGCTTCTGCCCGGTATTGTACCGGCAGAAGCTTTTGGTTAAAGAAATTTTTAAAGTTTATTAACTGCTACATCATTTACTGTACGTGTAGTTGAACTTACTACGTAAGTGTCTTCCAGGTTCTTGTTGTCGGAAGTGATAGAGATGAAATAGCGGGTATTATTTTCATCGCCTTTAAGCAATTTAAATTGCTTCTGAAATTCTACATCACTAAATGCCCTTGAAAACAAAACATCGCCTGTTTCATTTTTAATTGTAACAGTGAATTTATCGCCTTTTTCATTGTTTACATTCAACTTAAAAAGTAATGCATCACCAGTTGTTGCAGTAAGCGCAATATTGGTCTTTTCGCCTGAAATTATTTCTATATTAGAATTGCCAGCTGCGTTCGCTGCAAATGAGGTTAACAATATTGAAGCTGATAAAAATGCTGCTGCGAGGAATTTCTTGCCTGAAAATTTTAAAATTGTCTGTTTCATAATTGTTTATTGTTTTTTAATGTCAAAAAAAAGTTTATACATTTCATTCTGACAATCAACCGGACAATACAATCATTGAGCAAACAAGGAAGGTTAGCAATTAGTTCAGTACAAAAATAGTTGCAAATGTGTAACTAATACACATTAATTCGTTAAAGAGAAAAAGGTAACCCTCTCTTAACAAAATTTTTAAACTAACGATGATTAGCTTTTGTGGTCCTGATTAGAAGCGTTCAGGGATTTCCAAAGCAGGTCTTTTAACAGCATCAGTCCGGCTTGCGTAAATGAAGAAATGAACAGAAGTGGTATTTGTACAGGAAATTCTTTTTTTATTTCTTCTTTTAATTCGTCATCAAGCATATCACTTTTACTTACCGCTATTAAAAATTCTTTCTGTAATAGTTCAGGATTATATTCTTCAAGTTCAGATAATAATATTTCGTATTCGTTTTTATGATTCTTGCTGTCTGCCGGTATCACAAAAAGCAGCACTGAATTACGTTCTATATGCCTTAAAAAGCGATGGCCTAAACCTTTGCCTTCTGCTGCACCTTCAATTATTCCAGGCAGATCGGCCATGCAGAAAGACCTGCCGTCACGATAGTCAACAATGCCTAGCTGAGGCGTAAGTGTTGTAAATGCATAATCAGCAATTTTTGGTTTTGCAGCAGTTAGCACTGACAGCAAAGTTGACTTTCCGGCATTTGGAAAACCTACCAAACCAACATCCGCCAATACTTTTAATTCCAATACTTTCCATGCCTCAACCCCTGATTCACCAGGTTGTGCATATTCAGGCGCCTGGTTGGTAGCCGTAGCAAAATTCGCATTTCCCAGACCGCCTTTTCCACCCCGCAGCCATATCACTTCCTGACCGTCTTCTAAAATCTCCGCTTCAGTTTTACCAGTCTCTTCATCTCTTGCAATAGTACCCAGCGGCACTTCGATAATTATATCTTCCCCGTCAGCACCCGTACGGTTATTTTTATTGCCACCTTCCCCATTCTCAGCGATCACATTTTTGTAATACCGGAGATGCAGCAGCGTCCAAAGTTGTTTATTGCCTTTTAGAATGATATGTCCTCCTCTGCCGCCATTGCCACCATCAGGTCCTGCTTTTGGATTGAATTTGGTTCGCATAAAATGCCTGCTGCCGGCTCCGCCATGGCCGCTTTTGCAAAATATTCTTATGTAGTCTATGAAGTTGTTTTTCTCCATGCTGTTATAAACCTCAAAAATAAGTGTAAATAGAAACGTTGATTAAACATTAGCATTTTTACTATTAAATATTTCACTGCGTACAGCAATCATAATAAATACATTCTCCATTCATAAATAAATAATGCAGTTGAATAAATGATCTTAATATCTTCCAATTTAAAATATTATCTATGACAACACAAGAAGTTGCTGATAAATTTGATCAGCTTGCTAACTCAAATCAATGGGAAAAAATACATGATGAGTTATATTCAGATGATGCTGAAAGCATTGAACCGCCCAATGCAACATCTGGTTTACAAACTGTAAAAGGCAAAGCAGCGTTAAAACAAAAGTCCATTGATTTCAATAATTCGATTGAAGAAATGTATGGTGGCTATTGTAGCAAACCAGTGGTAGGAGGAAATTTCTTCAGTGTTGCAATGGGCATGGATGCAAAATTTAAAGGCATGGACAGGATAAAGTTCGACGAAATTTGCGTCTATGAAATAAAAGATGGAAAGATTGTGAAAGAACAGTTTTTCTATTAGCAAATCCTCATACTTAATTTCAAAAGCAAGGCTTTATTGTCTTGCTTTTTTATTTTCACTATCGCTTAGTAAGAGATATTCCAGCAGCAAACAATCGTTCCATGCCGGGCAATAATGGTAATACATCAGTAAACGCAAGTCAATAAATTTTCCTTTTAAAGAACGTTTAAAACAGGATGGAATATTCCCAACAAAAAAAGGAAGATCATTTTTTTCAATATCATTGATTGGAATGCTCTTTATATTTAATTCAGCAGGCCTTGCATTCCATTTTATTAAAGCAGTTGATAAAATAATTTTTTCAAGAATGTTGCTTGTAGCATCAAGCCTTTGCTGTGCAGCTTCAATAAGTTTTGGTTTTATTGCTTCTAATTCATTGATTGGTTTTATACTCATCAGTCGCGCCAGGTGATATAAAATGATAGATGTATTTGCATAATATGGTGAAACAAATGCCGGGTGTTTTTCAATGTCATTCCGTTCAATTGTTTTAATAATGTGCCCAATACTTGCGCTATCTGCTTTGGTCCATTGCAAATTATGTTGCTGAACAAAACTTAACACATTGCATAGCACACTTACATCAAAAACAACAGGTACTTTTTTGCCAAACCATGTTGAATAAGCACTATCTTTTTCGTAGATCTTATATGTGGTTTTTAAAGGTGGCTTTACATTGATATAAGATTGCATTAAGCGGTGCATTGCTTCAGCACTGTCTTTGTTTTCATCATTCATCAATAAACCTAGTACAGTGTCATCCATATCATCGGGCAAACTCGATTTGCCTTTGAATATAGGTAACCACCAGCTATACGGAAATCGGAATGTTGTATCGGTTCGCCAGAAATTATACGTATTACGGCTTTTGTTTTTGAAATGAGTGGATGCTCTCATACTTCTTGCAATAATACTGTCACAAATAATTTTTTGTTCGGCTGGAAATTCATCATAGTACTCATGTAAAATATAAGCCACAAGAGTATTGTAGAAGATAGTATTGTCTTTCTGTTTTGTTTTGAATTTTTTTGCTGCGCTGATATAGGATGGGAAAATGCCATCGAGGAAATAACTGTTTCGTTTGAGTTGGTGGGTTTCTATTTTATCGAGAAGATAATCAACGGTGATGCTGTCCTGGGCTTGTGTTTCTAAAACTATAAGTAAAAGCAGGAAAAATAAGGCCAAACATTTGAAGACTTTATTGCGTCTCAATACTTGACTTATTAAAGAAAAATATGTTAACAACAATAACTCATTTTTATAATCTGCTTTTGTCATACGACTGCGAAAAGATCAAAAATAGAATTTGATTCTTTGACTATATACTGACATTATTCATTTAAAGTTGTTCTGGTAGTTTGCAGGCGTATGGAAACAAGAATGGTATAAACATATACCCAGCATAAAAGAATCATAAGCAGCACACGATCTGCGTGCGGAAACCTATAATAAAATACTGCCTTTGATATCCAGAAATCGTTTTCACGTATTACTTCAAAATGGGTCAGCAATTTAAAAATTAAATATGTCAGGCACCAGGCGCAAACACCAGGTATAGTTACAAGCAGTAAAACATTCCACGTATTTTTTAAGGGTATTGTATGAGCAACATTTTTTCTCAAACAGCCCGTAAGTATCAAAAATACTACAGCCCCCATAAAAGCTACAGCTAATGCTTCAAAATCTGGCTGTCCCAAAGGCCCGCCGCTTAAAATAATCTTGCTCCCATTTTTATCAAGGTAAACGTGTTCACCAACGGGCATCCATGAATTCCGAACGGTAGTTTGCCTTAACAGGAACATTAATAAGAAAATAGTTAAAAAAAACAGGATATTCTTCAGAACAGTGGCCTGTTTTAACGCATAATAGCAACAAAGCCATCCCAAAAAGCACCTCCGGTAATTTGAAATAAAAAAAGTATTGGAAAGATCTTTTGAAAGAAAAAAGCTTTGGAAATACTTTCATAGCCGGTGACAATAAAAGGCATATCACTGGAAAAATATCTTAACGCAGCAATAAGCAAAACGCCTGCAAAACCGGCACATGCGCCGCCAAAAATGCCAGCTTTCAGGAAGCTGCTGCTATTAAAAACAGCTTTACCAATAAACAACTTTCCTGGTTTATCTGCTGGTTGCTTTTTAGTACCTATGTAAGGCATTTCATTTTCTTCTGGTTTCTTGCCCAAAGTATCAGGCGTAATGTTGTTATTCTGTAACTGTTCTGATCCAAAATCAACCCGGCTTATTACTTCACTATGCTTTTTCCCGGGCATAGATGAAACCATTGCTTCATAATCAAGCCAATAAGGATAATTTTTAGATTCTTTTTTAAGTGTGATACTTTTTGATAGCAAAACATATTGAGCCAGGTTGTGTAAAATGGGAAGTTGAGGATTAATTACTTCCCCATCATTATTTAATATAGCCTCTGTGTACTTGCAAAGTGTTTTACCAGACATATTTTCATCGGTCAGGAGATAAATTTTTATGGCGATGTCATTACCTGTTCCTTCTGATATGGAAGCGAGCGATTTACCGAGGGCAGTATGGTGTACATCCTGCATCAGGCGAATAAAAGCTGGAAAGTTTTGAGCAGTGATCTTTCTTTTGGCAGTCCTCATTTATAGGCATAGGTTAAATTAAATAAAGATAGGTTTAAAAAATATTCGTAAAGGAGCTAACTGTAATTTATTGATTTTAAGAATTATTAGTAATAAAAAGTCAAAGTTCTTTTCAATTCGGCTTATTTCTGACGTATTTCTTGCTGCAAAAACAAAAAAAAGCAAACTTAAATTTTAATAACCTGCACTTCAATAATTCATCTATCAAATGTATTTAGTTGATATTGTTTATAAAAATTTGAAGGGATAGATCATTAATTTTATTGATGATGAATTTTATGATTAGAAAGTGAATTGCACTTTTTTATACTTCCGGTGATTTAAAGATTGCGAAGGTCTTCAATGAGTACTTGTTTAGGCTTGCTTTTATTTAATCATATAATAACGCTACTATGAAAGCATATTTACATTTAAGAAAACTGCTGCTATGTGTTATTACCGCAACATCAATCTGTAATTTTTTGCATGCACAGGCAAACAAACAAGATTCACTTGCCTTAGTTGATATTTATAATAAAACTGGTGGAGAATATTGGTTTGAAAAAACAAATTGGCTAACGAAGGCCCCTCTCAGTACTTGGCAAGGTGTAGGTGTGGCTTTTTTAACTGGTAGGGTTGTTAGCTTTTCTACAACATTTGGATCAGTTACGTCAGAGTTACCTGCATCAATAGGGAATTTAACTGCTCTTAATTACCTCGAGTTAGTTGGAGATTTAACAGGCAATCTTCCTATTTCAATTGGTAATCTAATTAACCTGAAGCATCTATACGTGACAGGTAATTTCAGAAGCATACCATCGTCAATCGGTAATCTTTCTCAACTTGAGTATCTATATATTGGCGGCGATTTATTATCAGATGGAGCTTTGAAAAGCTTGCCATCATCAATTGGTAATCTTTTCAATTTAAAGGAATTAAATTTAATTAGCAATCCGGGATTGACAGAAATTCCATCAACAATAGGAAATTTGTTTAAACTAGAAAAATTAAGTTTAGAACAAAATTTTTCGTTGACAGAAATGCCATCTACAATAGGAAACTTAACTAGCTTAAAAGAACTTAATTTAATACGCAATTATTCGTTGACAGAAATCCCATCTACGATAGGAAATCTATTTCATCTTCAAACTTTAAATATAAATTATAATAGTTTGTTAACTGCAATTCCATCAACAATCGGAAACCTATTTAGCCTTAAAGCCTTGAATTTAAGTGATAATAATTTCAATACAACAATACCAAGCTTTTTGGGAAATTTAGATAATCTTGAATATTTAAATTTAGGCAGTTCTAAATTTATAGGTTCTATTCCTTCTTCGATTGGAAAATTGAAAAAACTTAAAGGACTTAGTTTTTTCAATAATCATTTAGAAGACCCAGTTCCCTCTTCAATATCTAATCTTACAAATCTTAAAGTCCTTGAAGTAGAGTATAACAATTTTTCATACGATGGATTGGAAACAATTGGATATGCTTTACCAAACGTATATTTTTATTTTACAGGAGTTGCAAAGGTGAATTATTTAAGCGATTCTATATTGTCTGTTTCAGCCGGTGGTACTTTAACTAATAATACTTATACATGGAGTCATTTATATTACGATACCATAAACAATTGGGTGTATTGGGTGGCGGATACAACTATTTCAGCCAACTCAAATTTTAATATAAGTTGGGCTAAATCAGATATTATTAAAGTTGATGTTTACAATTCAGTTGCTAAATATTGTTCTTTTTCTAGCGATACAATAAATCTAAATCTAAAAATTGCTTTTAAAAACCCTAACCCTTCTTTATTGAACGATGATGCTTCAATAAAAAGTGACATATCGAATCTTTCTTTTGAAAATGATGTAACAGGTGCAGCTACGGATGGTGTTACGAAATTACTACTATTAGCAAAGTCAGATGTACCGCTTACTTTTTCATTAGGAAGCACGAAGGACGGTAAGTTAAGTAGTTTAACTAATCAGGAGCAATATGAAAATAACATTATTGCAAATCCTATAAATGGTAAAGTTGCAGTCATATATACTGTCCCAGATGGGTATGGAGAAGAATTTATATCTGGAGGAAGAGAAGTGAAAATTAAGGTAAAAAACACCAATGATGATTCAACAACTGTTTCTTTGAATCTTGTAACTCCACCGGTTGTCTTAGTGCATGGTATGTGGAGTAAACCTCAAACCGCATGGGTAGATCCAGGTTTTGTAAATAGTTTAATTAGTGCGGGCTATTCATATAATCCTAGCAAATTAGCTTCAATTTATTTGGCTGATTATTCCCAATATAGTGCTTCTACATTTGATCCTTTCAACAACAATAGTATGTACGGAAGGAATGCTATTCGAAACGCAATATCTGATGCATTAAAAAATTATCATGATAATCATATAGCTGTTGCTCAAGTGGATGTTGTTGGTCATAGTTTAGGAGGGTTGATGGCAAGAAGTCTTTCTCAAGAATCATACTTTGCTATAAAAACTAATTATCATAAAGGTTATTACCATAAACTAATTACTCTTGGAACACCGCATAAGGGATCGCCATTTGGTCCGCTTTTATATTATAATTATGCAACAATCAATTTGTTTAGTAATCAAATAATAATACCCGCCCCCTTGCAAGCATTAATGAAAATCATACACAATGATATTGGACTTTGCCACAAAGACTTTGATGAAAATGGGTATATTATACAAAATAATTTGTTAGCAACTCTTCCATATTGTACCTATGCTATTGCAGGGGATTATAGAGGAAGTATTTCAAATAATATAGAGTACGATGTATTCAGTAGTTTGATATATATATTATCAGGAGGAAAAACACACGCAGAATTATTTCATGTTGATGGATGCCCTAACGATGAGCCGAGTAATGATATTATTGTTCCTGTGTATAGCCAAATTGGTGGAAGCAAGATCGGGCAAATTTTTCCTACAACAGCCCATTTGGAAATCATACCTTATACAGGTGAAACCTCTGAAACAAATAGCTCTACAATTCAAAATAAGGTAATTCAATTATTGTTATCTGATAGTAGTAATAAATTCAACAAAGGCTTTATAAAGGCTTCGTATATAAACGACGATTGCGATAATACGATTATTACTAACAAAAATCTGTCGTCTCATAATAGGGCAAAGATATCTAACAGTAGTATTCAAAATCAAGCAGTTCAAATTGTTACTCCTATAATTGGTTCTGTGTATAATCAAGATAGTAAAGCTACCATCAAGCTTCAATTTACGAGGTTAAATGGCGCTTTGCCAACCCAGTCAATTTTCATGGTAGAGGATATTGGTTGGTTTGTACCTGATAGTTCCTCTACTGATTCAGTAAGTTTTATTTTGCCAACGAATACAGCTTTAGGTAATAAAGATATCGTACTACTAGTAAGAGATACGACAGGAATTATATTGGGTGATACATCTCACATAGTAATTACTGCAGATGGCACTTTAGATAGTATTTCTGCAAGTCCAAATCCCATTATGTTAGATTCTGTAAGACGAGAAAGTCAAGTTCAAGTGTATGGCTATTTTAAAGAAACTAATATTTCAACCAATGAAGACATTAACGATGGTTCGACAGGAACAAATTATATAGCCAGTAAGGGCGAATCTATTTTTAAAGTATCTGCGGATGGTTTTATAACAGCAATAAAGCCGGGAATTGATACTCTGCAAATACAAAATAATTTAAAAACAACAAAAGTTGTTGTTATTGTTGACAGCAATTTTAATTATATAAATAAATACCCTAACGTAATTGATTTTCCAACTATACCAAATAAAGTTATTAGTGATGAGCCTTTTGTATTGAATGCATCTACTACATCTGGAGAACAAGTGACTTATACATTATTAAGCGGGCCTGTTAGTTTAAATAACGGTGTAGTAACTATTAATGGCATTGGAACTGTTACTATACAGGCAACAGCTTTCAGTAATGCTTATTTTGACAACGCTGATCCTGTTACAAGAACGTTTCAGGTAGTAGGAACCTTGTTTCTATCTTTAACACCTGAAAGCAGTTCCGGCCCGGTAAATACCAATCAATGTTTTACAGCACTTGTTACTGATCAGGATAATAAGCCGATTGTGAATATTGGTATTTCGTTTAATGTTTCAGGTGCTAATGGAGAAACTAACGATTTTATCTATACTAATGCCAACGGGCAGTCAAAATTCTGCTATAACGGCCGTATGGAAGGAAAAGACACTATTGTAGCAACTGTTGGCGCACTTACTGATACCTCCTATTTTACCAGAATAAGCGGCCCTCCGGATACAACCTGCAAACCAATTTGTATAATAGATTCTTATAAAAACAGGTGGAATTTATGTGCCAGGGAAACTGTCAGCAGAGTAACTGTAACAGGTACTGTAAACATGGGCAATGGCATGGTATGGAATGCCTGGGGTTGGATAAACTGTAATGCCGGCAGGATTGAACTACATGCTATTAATCCACAGGCCGCCAATTGTGCTTCCGGTTACACTGATTCATTTGTTTACCGTGGTATCATTCCGATGAAATGCAATATGGGCAACATTCACATAGGCGGCGGCGAGTGGACAAGTTATTGCAGCGGTAATGTTACAGCCAAAGGTTTAGTAACTGCTGTAAATTGCGGGTTTACACTTCCGGGGGGCTTCTCTAATGATGCAATTACACCAGCAAGATTAGGTGGTACAGAAACTATTGCATTGAAGGCAGTTCCAAATCCTGCTAAGAATTATGTAACCATTAGTTATAAACTGGCAAAAGAAAGTAAAGTAAATATTATAGTGTATGATTACCTGATGCAGCCTGTAAAAACTTTGTTGAATAGTACAAGAAGTGCCGGTGATCAAGCTGTAGTTTGGAATGCTAATAATTCTAAAGGCAGTGCTGTAAGTTCCGGTTTCTACAAAGTGGTTGCTCTTGTAAATGGCAGAGCTTATTCAACAACGGTACAAATAATTAAATAAATATAATGCGCACTTCCGGGAAGACTTAAAAGAGGCTCCTTTCCTGGCTGACGCAAAGATATAAGCACAGAAATGTCGCAGCTATTCTGCGTCATTTTTGTACTCGTTATACAAGCGCATATATTTGTTTTATTTTACTCATTACAAATACACTTTGCACATGGTCAATGTTTTATTCCTGACTTAATTTGTTTACATGAAAATCATAACAAGCATCCACACTTTCAAACTCTTATTTTTTAAACTTCGAAATTGTAGTAACAGCATTTACCAATGTATTAAAATCGCAATGTTGTATATACATGCGGCGCTATGCGAACACAATGTATATTTTCTTAGTCTGTGGATGCCACATGAATTTTATATTTGCTCAATGTGCCAAAACATGCGTCTGTTTTATAATACCCATTACAAATACGATTTGCACATGGGCGATGTTTTGCTGTGGCTTAATTTATTTTTTACAGATGCAAGCCTTATCCTGCAGCCACCACCTTCATGCCATATAATTTTGGATGCATCGCCAGTTCATTGCCTTCAATACAACTAATTTTCAACAGGGCAATCCATGGTTGTTCAGGAACTGTTATATTAAACTTATGATATTCATTATAATTCTTTTCAATTTCATATACCGGGCTTTCTTCAATTTCTGTTCTCAAACTGTTTTCTTTATAAGCATTCCCATATAATAATATCAGTTCAAACCAGTAATTGGTAACCAGTTTATTTAATCTTTTAATGGTGTTTTTGGTAAGTGGTATACTTATGATAAGTGTGCGGCCATGCTGTTCAATATGAACATCTTCTTTTAATAAATTATAAATAGGATATTCCCGTTGCAGGTCAAATCCTTCCAACAGTTTATGCCAGGCTCATTTGTTTCAATCAATGCTTTTCTCAGTTTACCACAGATGCGTACAGTTATTCTTCCGGGTTGCAAGCCTTTCATGTATGGGCGCAGTTTCCGCATAATACGGCTCGCTGCAGGGCTGCATATTTTAGTATATTCACTGCTTTGTAAGTAAGCCGCATTAAGCCTGGCTTTCTTAACAAGTCCGCGCCTTCTGCGCCAGAATCCACCTTCTTTTGTATCAATCCATATATAACTTTCAGGATCAGGGTTTGGAGGTCTTTTACCTTTCTTATACAAAGCCATTCAATACTTTTTTTAAAAATATAAATCTTGCAGTTATACCGAACTTATACAGAAGTTATATCGTACTTACACCGATATTACTGGCAGATTAATACATATGTCACTCATGTTATCAGGATGGCATAAAGCAGGGATAAGTACGGTTTCAGGCATAGAACAGGTTATTGTATATTCACAATTGCTCAGGAATTGCCGATGTTTCTTCTACATCTATCTATTGATAGTTATGAAGCTTAATGCACCAAAACATGCGTCTGCTTTATAATCCCCATTACAAATACACTTTGCACATGGCCAATGTTCTCTTCCTGGCTTAATTTGTTTACATGAAAATCATAATAGGCATCCATGTTCTCTGCAACCACTTTCAGCATAAAATCAAATTCACCTGAAATATTATAACACTCAATAACCTCAGGCATGTTTTGGATCATTTTTATAAACCTGGTGCCCGCGGTTTTGTTATGCTGACGCAGCGATACATAACAGATTATCATTAAACCTTTCTTAACTTTTGAATGATCGACCAGCGTGGCATATTGTTTTATTATGCCTGCTTCTTCCATACGTTTAATGCGCTCATGTACAGGCGTAGTACTAAGATGAATTGCCTGTGAAATTTCCTTCACTGTTATGCGTGCATTATGCTGCAACAGCTTTAAAATAGCCATATCTTTCTCATCAAGACTGGCTGGCGCAATAGTGGTTTGTTCTGTTTTAACATTCCTTGGCATAAGAAACTACAATTTTATTCTATGTGTATTGCATAAATAGTTATTTTATTCCAAACTTTTTTATTTAAACATTATTTTATTCTGCTAAATGTACTTTTGCTGTTCTAAACGAAACAGAAATGTCAACAGTAACACAAAAAATTGATTTGAATCTTCCTTACAAAGTGAAAGATATTTCGCTTGCCGCGTGGGGACGTAAAGAAATAATGCTTGCCGAAGCTGAAATGCCTGGTTTAATGGCATTACGTGCTGAATATGGCGAGAGCAAACCCTTGAAAGGCGCACGCATTGCTGGTTGCCTGCACATGACCATTCAGACAGCAGTACTTATCGAAACATTGATCGAACTGGGTGCCGAAGTAAAATGGAGTTCATGCAACATTTTCTCTACACAGGATCATGCTGCCGCAGCTATTGCAGCAAAAGGCATTGGTGTTTTTGCATGGAAAGGCGAAACACTGGAAGAAGCTGACTGGTGTATTGAGCAAACATTATTTTTCGGAAGCTATGATCGCCCGTTGAATATGATCCTTGATGATGGCGGTGATCTTACTAACATAGTATTTGATAAATATCCTGAACTGATACAGAACATTAAAGGTTTGAGTGAAGAAACTACAACCGGCGTTCATCGTTTATATGAAAGAATGGTAAAAGGTACATTGCCAATTCCTGCAATCAATATCAACGATTCTGTTACCAAATCAAAATTTGATAACAAGTATGGTTGTAAAGAAAGTTTGGTTGATGCTATTCGCCGCGCAACTGACGTAATGATGGCAGGTAAAGTTGCAGTTGTTGGTGGCTATGGTGATGTAGGTAAAGGTTCTGCGGCTTCATTGCGTGGTGCAGGTTGCCGTGTGATCGTTACTGAGATAGATCCTATTTGCGCATTACAGGCTGCAATGGATGGTTATGAAGTAAAGAAAATGATTGATGCAGTGAAAGAAGCCGATATCGTTGTAACAGCTTCAGGTTGCCGTGATCTTATTACAGAAAAGCATTTCCGTTCAATGAAAGATAAAGCCATTGTTTGTAATATTGGTCACTTTGATATTGAAATTGATGTTGCATGGCTGAATGATAATTATGGCAACACGAAGAATGAAATTAAACCACAGGTTGATCTTTATACTATTGAGGGTAAAGATGTAATTCTTTTAGCCGAAGGCAGATTAGTGAACTTAGGTTGCGCAACGGGCCACCCTTCGTTTGTAATGAGTAATTCATTCACAAACCAGGTATTAGCGCAAATTGAATTATGGTTGCATCATGATAATTATGAAAATAAAGTGTATGTGTTACCAAAGCATCTTGATGAAAAGGTTGCACGCCTGCACTTAAAGAAAATTGGTGTTGAACTGGAGGAATTAACAAATGCCCAATCAGAATATTTAGGCATTCCGCAGAACGGTCCGTTCAAACCTGAACATTATCGTTATTAGTCTGTAATAGTTTACAAGTTCACTTGTTTACGAGTTTACATGTTATAAAAAACTCCGGAGTAAAAATTACTTCGGAGTTTTTATTTTATATCAACTGCAAATTTTAAAATCTCTTAAACTATTAAACATTGAAACCTGGAAACCAACTTGTGAACTTGTAAACTTTTAAACCTGTGAACCACTTGATATATATCTCACCAAACTTCTCTTTGCAATAGGTAACAACGTTTCTTCAACAGGCAAACTGATATTGGTCTCAATAGCATACACGGCGGGGTTAGGCAACTGAGAACGGTTGCGTATCAGTTCTGTTTTTATATGTTCGAATGTAGTCACAATACTGCGGTACCATGTATCAATAAATTCTGTACGTATGCTGCGGAATTTTTCATCATGTTTTTCATAAATACTTAAACGGTATTGATACACACGTGTGAGCGAAATAGCATTGCTGAGAAAAAAATAGCCTTCATTTTGTTCTAAAGGAATAATGCCTACAGGAGATATCTTTATTTTTTCTTCAATGTGTTCATACAATTCGGTGCCGCTACTAATAGTTGTGCGCATTTTACCCACTGCGTAATGAATGATTTCCTCCAACTGTTGCATCAGGTCATTATCTTCCATCATCTGTTCATATAATAATTCCAGTTTCTGCATTTGAATACCGGTGAGCTTTTTTGGAAATTGTTCCTGCAAAAATTTTTTGTTTTCCCTGAAAGCAACAAGATTGTTGTAATGAAAGATCACATCCGCCAGTTGAGGATACAATTTTCGTTCATCAAAATATTTATTTACTTCCTGCAGGTAAGCGAGCAATGTATATTTCTTCAACTCAAAATCGATATATCCGTCTGCAAACCAGGTTTCCGATAAGGTCTTCATAGCATTTAAGTTTAAATGATCATCGCCTATAATTTATAACAACTGTTTTGGCTAAGATGCTGCTTTTGTTAGTCGGTTTAATCATAATAACGATAGCTAATTTCAGCATAAATTTTTAAAACATAATTCATAATATTTTTTAGTGCGCCAATTATGAAATGAATTATGCGTGAACATGGCATGCAAAATAATTGATCACAGTGCCGCCTATAGCAACCGATAGTTTACCAATGTTAGGGTTCATCATTAATGTAACGGGTTTAGCTATTTCAGCCGGGTAAGTTGCCCCTTTCCTTCAGGAAACGCTGCAAGATCTGTATGGGGAGTAATACATTTAATATTACATTCATAAAAAAAGCCCCTCCTGGAAAGGAGCGGCTTTCGTTTTATTCAAACGTTTACCACCAACAGATGTAAGCGCTGATGCGCTATAAATTAAATGCGTTTGAAAAGTTAGTGGCCTACGCGCAGGTATTCTTTTAATATCTCCGACTGGGGATTTTCGAATATCTGCTCTGCTGTGCCACTTTCAATAATTTCACCGTAATACATGAATATTACATTATCCGCAAGGCGTTTTGCCTGGCGCAATATGTGTGTTACCAATATGATAGTATAATCTGATTTCAGCTTTATAAATTCTTCTTCAATCACTCTTGAAGAAATAGGATCGAGTGCAGATGAAGGTTCGTCAGCCAGGATGATTTCAGGCTCAACTGCAAGGCCTCTCGCCAAACATAAACGCTGTTGTTGCCCGATTGATAAACGCTGTGCCGATGTTTTAAGGCGGTCTTTTACTTCCTGCCATAAAGCCACCTCTTTTAAGTGTTTTTCAACTTTGGCACTGATGATCTTTTTATTGCGGATACCTTTTAGTTTTAAGCCGTAAGCAATGTTATCATAAATGCTCATGGGTAATGGATAAGGGCGCTGTAGTAACAAACCCATTTTCTGGCGAATAGAAGTAATATCTTTTCTTGGATCGAAAATATCTTCACCATCAATACGAATGCTCCCTTTCACCTGCAGTTCAGGATAAAGATCAGTCAGGCGGTTAAGACATTTTAATAAAGTTGTTTTACCGCAGCCGGAAGGGCCTAATAATACTGTTATTTTATTTTTCGGAATTACCGTAGAAACATTCTTAAGAATATGTGCTCCTTTACTGTAAACATTCAGTTTATCTATTTCTACAATTGGTACGTTGCCTGAAATAACTTCAGGATTTACGTCTTTTTCTTTCATGGTTGGAATTGCTGATGGCATGTTGTGTTGTTTTTTGTGGTGAACTTTTACTTTTTTGGCTTCAATAATCTTGCGGATATACTTAAAACCAATACAATTAGTGTTAATATAACTGCAGCGGCGTAAGCACGGTTCTGCACTTCTTCAATCGGCGAGCTTAGCTGGAAAAATATTGCCAGCGGCAATGTTGCCGTAGGCTCGCTAAAGCTATGTGGTATATAGTCAGTGTAACCTGCCGTAAATAATACAGAAGCTGCATCACCAATACCGCGACCGAAAGCTAATAATATCGCTGTGGCGAAACCTGGCATTGCTTCCCTGAAGAAAACTTTATACGCCGTTTCTGTTTTTGTTGAACCGAGGGCATAAGACGCTTCCTGCAAACCGATAGGAATTGTTTTAAGCACTTCGTCCATGGCACGTATCATGATCGGTATTATCATTGCAGCCACAGTAATAATTCCTGCACCTAATGAATTTCTATAACCGAGATACATCAACAAGGTGAAACCAAATGCACCATATACAATTGAAGGAACGCCCCATAAAACATCGAGAAAAAAACGAATGCCTATCAACAGCCGCTGGTATCTTATTAAGTACACATTCATGAAAAGTGCAACAGGCAGGCTTATTATAAATGCAAGGCCAGTTGCGCATACTGCGAGATAAAAACTACCGGCAATGGCATTTAATATACCACCTTCTTTTCCGAAATAAAATCCCCCTTTCGGCTCCTGGCTTACAATATCCCATGATAAAGAGGGAATACCTTTTTTTGCAATCGTCCATATTATCTGAAGCAACACAAACACAATGATGGCAGTGAACAGAAAAGACAATCCTCGAAAAAACTTTTCCTCATATTTTCTTCTCAATGTCATATGGTTTCTGATTTATAGATGATGTAACGGAAAATAACATTGATGATAACTATAATCACAAACAGCAATAAGGCACCGAACATTAAAGCTGAATCGTATGATGGTATACTCATCATTTCGCCGTAGTTATTGGCAATTAAACCAGGCAAAGTATAACCGGAGTCGAAAACAGATTGAGGTATTTGAACTACGTTACCGATAACCATCAGCACGGCGATGGTTTCACCCAGGGCTTTTGAAAATCCCAAACCAAAGGCCGATAAAATACCTGATGAACCTTTACGTAAAAAAATATGTTTAATGGTTTCCCATTTAGTTGCACCTAATGATAATGATGCTTCTCCTAATTCAACAGGTATTTGCCTGAAGACTTCAAGCAACATGTTTAAGATATAAGGTATGCTCATTACAGCCAGCACCATAGCACCTGCGAGCAAGCTATACCCCAATGAATCTGCATTAAACAAAGGAGAAAGTTTATCGCCCACAAAAGGCACTATTACCAATAAACCCCAAACTCCATACACTACAGAAGGAATACCTGCAAGAATATCAATAACAGGCCGCATAAATTTCAAAAACCATTTTGGTGCAAACTGTGTAAGATAAATGCTTGAAAGAAGACATAAAGGCATGGAGATAACAAGCGCCAGTACAGTTACCCAAACAGAAGTTATTATAAAAGGCCAGAATCCAAATTGATTGTCTGAAGGATACCAGTCAGACGAAAAAATAAGTTCGGATAATTTATGTGTACTTAAGAGTCCCGTCGATTTAAACACCAGGCCTGTTCCTATTGCCAGTGGCAAGAGCAGGCAGAATGAAAGACAGGCGATCATCCATTTGGACGAAATACTGTCGGTTAATTTTCGTGAAAGTACCATTTGTTTGGTGGTGGTTTTGTCGTTTGAATTTTCCCGGCCGGCTTTCATGTTTAATGTGCTAACATCATGAAAGCCCTGCCAGGTTTAGATTGCATCCCTATATAATATTTTACTTGCCAACTTTCTTCAGTTGCTCAGCTAATGTGTTTTTTGGAAGAGGAACATAACCCGCAACATTTACGAACTTTTGTCCTTCTGTTAACACCCATTTGAAAAAATCAAGCACTTCTTTCTTCTGTGTTTTCCCTTTTGTAAGAAAATACAGGTTTCTTGCTGGAGGAGAAGGATAGTTGCCATCATTCACTGCTTTAAGAAACATGTGCAGGTTTGCATAGAAATTTTCATTCGGATCAATTTGGCCATTACCGTTCACATCAATCGGAACAACTTCAATACCCGGAAGTTTTTTACCGGTCTTAGGATCAAAAACAAAAAGTGTATTGTTATAGCCGATAGAGTTAATATCTTTTCTAACGGCATCTGCAACACCCGGGTCGCCAGAAACACCAACGCCTTTAAGGTTTTCCTGTTTTTTTCCAAAGAACGCTGCCCATGAATCTGCAGCACCTGCAGCATCTGCTCTTGTATAAACATTTATTCTTTTAGAATCTTTTGTACCCAGAAGATCACCCCATGTAGCAATGCTGTGATCAACAAATATTGAATTGAATTCTGCTTTTTTTATACCACGTATCTGTAGTTCTTTAAAGTGTGAGTTTTTGGCATTCATAGTAGGCAGCACTGCATCTTTGCAAAGCGCTAAAGCCCATACGCCTTTTGCTTTTTCAGCATCGGTAAGTTCACGTGAGAACATGCCTACATCAACAGCACCGGCAAGGCAGTCTGTTAAACCTTTGCCCGCACCACCGGCCTGTATGCCAAACCTGATATCAGGATGCGTTTTATTATATTCTGTAGCCCATGTTTGTACCAAAGGATATAGAGCAAAGGCGCCGGAAAACGATATTGATATAACTTTTGGTGATGCCGGCGCATGTGCAGGAACACCATTAAAGTTTATGATAAAAGCAACAAGGGAAATTGTGATAACAGAAAATCTTTTCATAACGGTAATTGATTATTAATTGTATTGGTGATAATTATTTAGTTTATAAAGTGACTTTTCCAAAAGTTGGTGTAAGGCGCAGACTAACATAAGAGAAGTAAGGAAGCTTTGAATACTTCCCAACATCTGCAGTGGATACTTTAGGATTTTTTATGTATACCATAGAGTTGGTTATAGCAGACCAGCAGAACCCGATTTCAAGATCAGCTATTTTACTTGGCTTATAATTAAATCTCCAGTCATTTTCAAAACCTAAATATTTATCAACTGGTGAACCTTTAAATACAAATTGCGACTGTGAATAGAAAAGATGGCTTTCTACACGAAGCGAAACTTTATTCTTTATATACTGGAAGAACAAATAAGGGTTAAATAAACCTGCACCATTTACATCAACAGGGAAAGTTGCAAAAAAATCCTGGTTACCCATAAACCTGTGCGCTACACCGTATAACGGAACAAAGTTTTTATCTTTTGAAGGATGTGTTGAACTGTCTGCACCGCTAAGGTATTCCATACCAAGGCGTACAATTAAAGGTCCACTCGTGTATTTTATTTCAGGCTGTATATAATAGGCATCTAAATTTTTCCCGGAAGAATCTTTTCCCAATTGCTTATAACCACTGAAGGTTAAATACCAGTTATAAGTAGAATATTCAAGCCTGCCACCCAATGTGAATCTCTGGTAAGTGGTTGTATACTTTGCCGGATCAGAGCTTTGATATCCATCCATTGTATTAAGCGTTGTGAGTGCAAGCTTGTCATTGATCTTCCAGTTAAGATAGTTTACAAGAAGCGATTTATAATTGGGAACCAAAGGCTGATATTTTGTTGTAAAAAGGTTCTCACCTGACTGGTTAAATGCAAACAACAATTCAGTTGTAAAGTTTATTTTGTTGTTGAAAATTGCACGGATGGCGTCATGGGAGTTACCTGGTAAACGCCAGTCATTTTCTGCGAATAACCGCTGGTTATCATACATTACACGCTGGCGGCCTATACGAACTGAAAACTTATCACCAAAATGCGGTTCAGCATAAGCTTCATAGAAATAGGTAGCAAAGGTAGATGAAGGCGTATTCTGAGTAGAAGTTCCGGTTTGTCCTTCGCGTGGATCCTGCTGCCCCCATACTCTTGCATCCTGTAATGATAAAAACACATCCAGGTTTTTGCTTTTGAAATCAATATTGAAGCGGGTACGCTGGCTAATGTTGAAGCCTGCACCGGTATCTTTAAGAGGAAGCGCTCTATAGCCATGCCGTATTTCGAAACGGGTTCGCATATCTAACCCAAAGGTTAATGTGCTTTTTGGAGCCTCAGGCTTCTTAACTACAGTATCAGCGGGCGGCTTCTTTGCCGTATCAACAGATGAAGTACCTGGACTAACCTGAGCTTTTACCGAGGTAATACTTAGTGCAATTGCTGCTAAAATCGATAGTTTTTTAAGATTTACAAGTTTGTACATAAACAGGTAATTTTTGACAAATATATAATTCCTATCGAAATAGTAGGAATTTGTAGAAAATTTTTTTTATCCCTTTTTTAAAGTCTTTTTTTGAAGTATAGTTTCTCTTTTCAATTGTTCACTGCGACTGATGATCTCTGCAAGGGTAGCTTTTTTAAGCATCTGTACTGTTTCTGAGCGTACATCTGAAAACACGGAACGGATGCCGCAGGTTTCTTCATCCCTGCATTCTTCACAACGTTCATAGTACTTATAAGCAACACAAGGCAATAGTGCAATTGGTCCGTCAAACAAACGCATTACATCTGCGATGTTTATTTCTTCTGCAGACTTCTGTAGATAATAACCACCTGTTTTTCCTTTACGGCTATTAAGCATACCTGCATGCCTTAATTCAAGCAATATTGCTTCCAGAAATTTCCTGGGTATATGTTCACTTTCCGAAATCCTGCTTATTTGCACAGGCTCTCCATCTTTACTTTCACGGGCAAGGTAAACCAAGGCGTTGATGGCATATTTCGTTTTACGGGAGAGCATAGAGGTTTAAAGAATACTGGTTTGCTATAAAATGATTTATAGCAAGATAGTAAAAACTCAGTAGATATACACTTTATAACCCCATGCGGTAAGCTGCATAGATTTTGAAGCAGTTATTTTTTCCTTTTTTGATGTAAATAAATCAGTTGCATCGCCTTTTATCGTTGCATCATCAATTTGATACGATTGATTTGAATTGCTCAGATTCACCATAACCAATACTTTATTTGATCCGTTGCTTCGTATAAAAGCAAATATGTTTTGGTCATTACCTGTGTTTAATTTTTTAAATGATGCGTTAGCCGTAAGCGCTTTGTTAGCAGCTCTTGCATGTAAAAGCGCACTGTAGAAATCAGCTCTTGCAAACTTGCTGAACATAATTGTGTCTTTATAAAAAAAAGATATGCTATCCGGGAAAGGTTCTTCCTGCCCACTGTAAACTAAAGGCACTGAGCGTGGCAATGTTTGCGTAAGCACCGCAAATGGAGCATGAGAGGCACCGGGCATGGTTCCGTAATCTGCTTTATTCCAGCTATTCTCATCGTGGTTACTGGTAAAATATATAAGCAATGCATTGACGGGAAAAGCTTTATTCGAAGCATTTATTACACTGTCAAGTGCTAATGCATTTTTCTTACCTGCTGCAATATCAACCATTGTATGAAATTCCGGCCAAGGGTATGTTGCATCAAACCCGCTTTCCTGGTTAGATGCTTTGTCTGATTCTGCCAGCATAAAAATATTTTTCATTGCTTTTAACTGCGGAATGCATTTTTTCCAAAAAACATCGGGAACATTCCAGGCAACGTCGCAACGAAAGCCATCAATATCAGAGTTGGTTATCCAGAACTTCATAGCATCGATCATTGAATCCTGCATAGTAACATTATTATAATCAAGCTGGCGTGTATCGCTCCAGTCAAAAGGAGAAAGCGCTTTACCGGTTGAATCATGCACGTAAAAATCAGGATGAGTGGTAAGCCAGTAATTATCGGCGCCGGTATGATTAGGAACCCAATCTGCTATCACCTTAAACCCAAATGCATGACATTGTTTAACCAGTTCTTTCCAGTCTTCCATCGTACCGAATTCAGGATTGATAGCCTTATAATTCGACACTGCATAATAACTGCCCAATGCACCCTTCCTGTCGGTTTTACTTATTGGCGTAATGGGCATAAACCACAAAGTTTGCACACCCATTTTCTTCAATCTTAGTAAATGTTTTTCAAAAGCTTTGAAAGTGCCCTCCGGTGTATATTGTCGAACATTCACTTCGTAAATATTACCCTGCATGATCCATGCAGGATGCCCGTCAATAGTTTCTTTATTCTGTGCATAACAAAAATTAGTAAAGACAATTGCTATAATAAAAGAGATAAGCTTAAAACTTGTACGCATCCGTTAGATTTTATGAATCAAAAATATCCTGTAATGTTTTACATGCAATGAAAACTACACTTCGTATTTTTTAGTAATCCTTTAAAAAATCATTTGACTATTCTTCATTTTGAAAAAATGTTTTTATCTTACTACCTAAAAATTTTCAACTTGTTTTAAATAAGAATAATTCTTTAGGACCTTTTTAGTCAATCTATAACACACTATTATACCACATATTTTAAAAAGACTGTAATGACTGACATTTTTTTATTAAATGACTTGCCATCTAATAAAGACATACTAAATTTTGATCGTTACGTAAATCCTTTGATCCGAATTATAAAAAATCCTCAAACCAAAACGCCTTTTACGATTGGTATTTTTGGTGCATGGGGATCTGGGAAGTCTACACTGCTAAATTTTTTAAATGCTGGATTGACAAAAATTGACGAACCTCGATTTCAATGTATCTATTTTAATCCCTGGCTTTACCGGGAAGAGAAAAATTTACTAGTGCCGTTATTACACACTATTAAAGATGCTTTTGAGAAGGATCCAAGCAATCGTTTTGTAGAAACTGCAAAAAAAATTGGTGTTATATTAGCTCGCTTAGGGACAGCACTAGTGTTAAAAACTGTTACTGCAAACCAAGTTACTTTGGGAGATATTGAAGGTCATGAAAAGGTATTCGCAGAGCAATACGAACATGTAAGAAGCGCTATCAGAGATCTTAAACAAGATTTACAGAAGGCTATTAACGAGATTACAGAAAATGAAGAAAAAGGAAGATTAGTAATATTTATCGACGATCTTGATCGCTGTGAACCGGATCAAATAGTAGCGTTGCTGGAAGGACTTAAGCTTTTTCTCGATTTAGAACGGTGTTTCTTTGTTTTGGCGCTTGATGATGAAGTGATTCATCGTGCTATTCAAATTAAATATACAAACTTTGATTTCTATAAAGAACGTAAACCGAAGATTGGTCAGGAATATCTAGAGAAAATGATTCAATTACCGCTTTATTTATTTCCACTTGACAATGAACAAATAGAAGATTTTTTACAAAAATTAGAACTTCCGGATTCAGTCAGCCAACAAGCCGCACTTCTAGCAGAACTAATGTTTCCGAATCCTCGTAAAATAAAGAGAATTTTAAATTTGTTTCTTTTAAACTTGGCTGTTCTGTCAAATAATAATAAACTTCGTCAGCAAATTAAAGATGAAACGCTGGCAAGATTAATTGTTCTGCAAGTACAAGACTATGAATTATATTTAAAGGTAGTGCGAAATTCAGAGTTGCCTGAATATTTATCAAAGCTATACCGCGGAAATATTAATCTTCAAACTGATGCGGACTGGGCCAAATTAGGTGATCGCAGAAATGCTATTAAAGAATTGTGTAAAGAATACTATCAACCAGGTAGTTGGATCGAAAAAATCTTTAAAACAGAAGATTCCTTTCCTAAGCCAACTGAATTAATACAATACTTTGATATGTTAGGACGCTCTACTAGATAGGAGGACGAAAATGTATTCCCAATATAACATCACTAACAACCCATTTGGTGGGGATTTTAAACAACCACTTGATTATCCGAAATTTGCTAAATACTTTGTTTCAGTTGACGGCTTTGGAAAACAGAAGCAAGAAATTGAAAACTTATTTTTATCTCCTGAATTAAACACTAAATTTATTTTAATTTATGGGCCTAAAGGAACAGGTCGCACTTCAATAGCAAATTATATTGCAAATAAGTTTTGTCCGAATGGTCCTCCTTTTAAAATAAAAAAAGAAATTGTTGATCATGATTTTAATAATTCCATTCAAAGCTGGTTTAATGAGATTTCTTTTCAGGCACGAATTAATGGAATTAATCTTGATCAAAACAGAATATAAAGGATGAACTAGCGATTTTAAGAACAAAAAAACTAGATGCAAACCAAGACACAGCTGAATATAAGACATTGCTCCTTGACTTGCTAAAAGAACTGGACAATAAAAAAAGTTTTATAGCAATATTTGAAAATGTAGTGAATCACCTAATTTTTACTCCCGCACGTAATATTTTTAGTCCATCAGAAGGTCAATTTCCTTACCCATCTCCTTTACTGGTTATTTTTACAACTGGAGATATGAACGTTCTAGAGGAATTTAAACAGCCATTCATGAGACCGCATGGATATTCTGTCTCATTAGATTCGTTATCAGGTGAGGATGTAGCCTCTCTAATTGACCAACGCTGGAAGCAAATTCAGAATAACACTCATACCTATCATCCATTTGATGAACAAGCGATCAAAAATGTATTCGATATTCATAAATATCCTATTCGTCGGGCTCTTGATGCATTAGAATTTATTCTGCAGGAAAAGGTGGAACAAGTCAGAGACAGCAAGGATTCATGGCCGCATGATTCTTTAAAAATTAAATCAGAAGATATTTATTTGAACTTCATAAAATTTAATAAAACTTCCTAAAGTTATAAGAGGTGACAGAAGTTATAAGAAAAAATCCTTTCCCATCTAAAGGAGTAATTGCCCTAATAGGTGCTCAGGATCAAAAATTGCGAACAGTGCCTACTCGGGAATTTCAACACGCAGCGGAATTATCTATTAATTACTTGCAGGATGGGATAGGCCAAGCAATAACAATATCAGGACCCCATGGCTCCGGAAAAACACATTTAATTTATTATTGCATAGAAGCTATACGAGATTATGAACAAAAACTAAAGGAAGAGGCAAAAAGTGATGTTGTGGAACTCCTAAAGTACCTGCACTTATATGGAAAAATAGAAAATCAAGATTTTGTTTCCCTTTATAAGCAATTAATTAAACAAATTAAGTTTACGCAACTTCGAGATGTGAGCCGTAGGTTCTTAGGCTTTATTGCCAAACAGGAGTTGGATAAAGCTGAAGCTGGGTATGTTCTATTATTAGAACAACTTCCATCGGACGAAGGGAAGAAAGGAGCTAAAGAATTAATGGAGCAACAGCAACACGATGCGAAACAATTGATTGATGCTAAACCTGAGGTGGTTTTTGATTATTTTGATAAGCTTATTTTACAACCTGAGATTGTACTTAATGAGCGTAGTCAACGCTTACAAGAAATTTCAGGCGGTGGCGAGAATTTTAAAAGAGCCTTTTATTATCTTGATAAAGAAATAATTGGAGAAGAAATAGCTTATAAATGGTTTCTTGCAGAAGAATTAACAGATTCCGAACTGCTCCGCCTAGGTGTTCGAAACTCTTTGACAACACCGGATGAGGCGAAACATGCTTTAATTCTAATTGCTGCACTTTTCAAGTATGCGGGAATTCGTCTGTTGATCTTTATCGACCAAGTGGAGCGATTACTGACAGGGGTAGATGATGATATTGGCATGAAAAACGCCGGCCAATTGCACACCCTGACAGAATCGTTTCCCAGAGAACAGTGTTTTCTTATGTTGGCCGGTTCAAATGAAGGGTGGAGTAATATGCGAAAGGACTTTTGGGAACGTATTGGTCCAACTGTAATTAATATGGAACAAATGTCGTCCGAGGATGCACAAGAACTGTTGAAATTATATATTCAGGATGATGACAGGTATACTCCATTTAAAAGTATTGATGAGGTGCTACCTTTTTCCCAAGAGGCAATAAATGAACTAGTTAATTTATCGGGAGGTAACAAACGACGTTTCTTACAAACCTGCTATTTAGCGTATCAACAATATACAAAGCAATATTTACATGGAAAAAAGGCATCTATAGATGCAGACGTAATACGGCAAGCAGTTTTTCAAGCAAAAGATTCATTTACACCAACAGAAGTTAAAGAAACCATTAAATCAATAGTAAAGAAGAAAAAATTAGAATTTCAAGAGGACGTTCAATTGGCTGGCAGATTTAAAGCTGATTTCCTCTTAGGGGAAAAAGACAATCCTTCTGCTATAATAGAAATTACTGATCCTCTTTATATTGTACAAGAACTTGAAAAAGCATTAGACATTGTGAATTTTAAAAATGAAATTGCTATAAACTATCCACACACTCGTTTTTTTGTTATCGCAATGGGTTATATCAGTTCTGAAGTTGTGTCTAAGCTAAAAAAAATTGTTGATGATTGCATTGTTTATGAAGGTGAAGGGTTTGTTGACAAGTTTGAGATTTTGATAGATTCATTGGAAGTTAAACATGCAGATTCACGAGAACTTAAAGAAGCTTCCCCAGCTAAGACTAATGTTGATCAGGATACAATTAAAGTACTAACTGAAAAAATAAAGAAGGAACTTTTGGATAATCTTATTGATGTCAGATCAAACGTCGAAAGATTAAATGCCCGATTTCAAGATTACTCTGAAATCCAGAAGGAAGAGCGACAGGATCGATTAGTATCCCCAAGAAATATAGAATGGCGGAATTGGCTAAAACAAGATCAAGAAAAATGGGAAAAGCGACAAAACGAATTAAAGGTAGGTACCAACAATGAACTGAATCGACTAAGAGAAGAAGGAGAAAAGCTTCAACAAAAACAAATCAAAACTAGAATTATTTTTTGTGTTACAATAAGTGTTCTTGCCATTTTAGGAACTTATATTTTTTCTTATATTCAAGTTTCAAGCTATTTTCCCGAAATACCCTCCAGAGAATATGGCGTAATTTTAATAAGAACTCTAATATATTCCAGCTTATTTTTGGCGATTACATGGTCTTATTATTTTTTGGAATTTAGAAAATTATCGCCTCTTGGTTCTATATCTAATAGAGTAAAAAATATTCCGGATATTAATCAGTTAGTATTTCTCGCGAAAACCACACGTGTTTCTTCAATTAAACTTAGGTATTGTTTAAAGAATCTTAATCCTTTTATTCGTTATTTTGGAGTACAGAGTTTTCTTTTAACAGGCAAACAAAACGTTTATATTAACTGGATAGACTTAGCTACTCAGGAGACTTGGAAACCATTATATTTAGCCTATTTAAAGGCTGCAATTTTGACAAGGCATCCTTCTGAAATTTTTGACCACATAAAGCTTATCTCAGAAACTGATTCCGATGATCCACGGCTTATTTATGCCATTTCTCTCATAAGTCAAATTAAAGCTAATGATGAATCCTTAAAATTACCTGTAGAGGCAATCGGCTCTCAAAATGGAAAAGTACTTTCCCATGCAATTTTTGAAAGGGTATTAAACTTTTGGGATTTAAATATTTTAAGAAGGATCCATCATCCTTTAGTGGATTTTGCTATAGAAGAAATTGAACCTAGTAATCATCGGATGCAAAATCTTTTTCGAAGATTTAGAGAAATAGGCCAGTTTTGGGGCTACGATATGCAAAGTGGTAAAGAGGTAGACATTAACAAATATGAGCTTGAAATCATCATTAACGCCATATCCCCTCATCGTGAATTTGGATTAGCTTCTTTCTATGAATTGCAGATTTCTAGTTATTATCTAAAACTTTATAGATTCTTTGCAGAAATAGAGTGGCTAGCAGATCAAGAATATATAGTGTTACGTTAATAAATATTTCCTATATCAAGGATAAGTTCAATTTCTTTGGGGGTTTCCTGTCTAACATTTTCTTATCATCGGTGAAAGAAGGTGTTATTAATGAAAGCGTGAAAGAAAGAGATCCATAAAAGAATAACATCAATCAGCAAAGCGAAAATGCAGTAACCATTTTTTTCGTATTGCTTTTATGGGTCAGTTTATATTCTCAATTTTTTGTGGTTAGCATTCTGCGTTGTAGAAAATGAAGAGCATATTTGTTTTAAACGAAATATTCTTCCAGCTTTTATTTACCTTTTCAACGAACATTTTTCCTGATCAGATCACAATTATACCCGTTCAACAAACTATATTCTTAATGCTTTGTTCTGGCGCAATTTTAGTTATCTCCTTAATTGCCTCAAAACATAAAAAGATAAGCACCAGTTTTATCTGATTCTTCTCACAATTTTCATTTTTGATGACGACCAGCCATGTATAAAAATGAAGGTCTTAATCAAATGCGATTGCCAAAAGCAGTGTTTGCGATAATCTTTTATCATTTAAATGTAGTATCATGAAAACCCTCCTTTGTCATGCTCTATGCTGCTTCCATTTTTTACGAAAGTTTAGATCTGTAACATCACATCACGGCAAAACCTAAAATTTGTAACTGTTAATGCTCTATTGACTTACAGTCATTTTGTTGATGCCTCTATTTCTATAACATTAAATCCTGGTTTATGAAGAAACAATGCGCTTTGAAAAAAGGCGGCTTAGCTAAATCGATGCTTTTATGCCGCAAATCCTTATCCTGGTTATTATTACTGCTTGTATCATTAACATTAATGCAAGGCTGTAAAAAAACTGATGTTATCCCGGATAAAGTTTCCTCCCAAAACTCAGAGGACATAAGCCTCACCACGTCGTATGATCTAAAGCTTGTGGCCGATAACTTTGTTTCACCGTTATCGGTAGAAGATCCTGCTGATGGAACAAAAAGATTATTTGTAGTTGATCAGATAGGAAAGATATGGGTAATAAATGCTGGTGGAAATACATTACCAAATCCTTTTCTCGACATAAGCAGTAAGTTGGTTACTTTACTTCCTGATTATGACGAACGCGGGTTACTTAGTCTTGCTTTTCACCCAAACTTTAAGAACAACGGTAAATTTTATGTGTTTTACACGGCTCCTCCACGTCCTGGTGGACCTGAACCCGGTGTACCATGGAATAATGAGACCCGCATTTCTGAATTTCAGATTTCTGCAGGTAACCCGAACCGGGCTGATGTGTCATCAGAAAGAATCATATTCAGGGCAAACCACCCTCAGGAGAATCACAACGGGGGTAGCATAGCTTTCGGTCCTGAAGATGGGTATTTATATATCTCCATTGGAGATGGCGGATTTGCTGATGACAATGCTCCGGGGCATGTTGATGACTGGTATAAAATAAATGCAGGAGGCAATGGGCAGGATATCACGCACAATCTTTTGGGAAATGTATTGAGAATAGATGTAAATACAACAAGTGCTGACCATAATTATGGAATACCTGTTGATAATCCTTTTGTTGGTAGTGTGGGTAAGGATGAAATATGGGCTTATGGTTTGAGAAATCCTTATCGTTTTTCATTTGATATGGGAGGACAACATCGGCTCTATCTGGGAGATGCGGGGCAATCATTATATGAAGAAATAGATGTGATTACAAAGGGTGGAAATTATGGATGGAACGTAAAAGAAGGAACACACTGTTTTAATACAGATAATGATTTAATAGAACGCAGAGCCTGCCCGGTTGAAGATCCACAAGGTGTCCCGCTTATTGACCCCGTGATTGAAGCGAAAAATACCGCTAATCCCGACGGTGATGGAATAATGGTTACTATTGTTGGTGGCAATGTTTATCGCGGAACTGCGCTGCTTCGTCTTTATGGAAGATATATTTTCGGATCTTATAGTGCTTCTTTCGAGGGGCCGCAGGGCAACATATATATAGCCAGGCAATCATCAATAGGATTATGGCCTTTTGAAAAACTTCGTCTGAAAAGTTTCCCTGGAAATTTAGGGCAATGGCTAAAAGGATTTGGACAAGACCAACAGGGCGAGATATATGTAGCGGCTTCAAAACAAGCAGGGCCGCAAGGAAATTCGGGGAAGATATGGAAGCTTGTTCCTGCTCAGTAGGTATTCGATAAAACAGATGGAATAAGAGTATGATTGGAAAGAAACATTCTTCTTTTTACAAATTTAAATGATGAAAAAAACCTGGTTGGATTTAAGAATTCCGACCAGGTTTTTCAATATTATTATTCCCGCAGTTATTGATCGCCCTTTCTCAAAAATTTTGTCTTCGCCCAAAACAATAAACATAAGTTTCCTTAAGAAGCGTTGAATATTCTTTGAGGCATAACTGCTGCAATTCTATCAAAACAAACGAACAAAGGCATTAGGTCAAGCAAATAAGTTAATTCATGTAAAGAATAAAACGGCCTTACCTTATTCTTCTAATTTTACTCAATGTTGTGCATGAATTCATACTTCTATTCATAAAAACTGACGAAGTCATGTGAAAATGCAATTTCTTCACGCCTGTATTCTTGCAATAACAAGTTCGGCGCTGACTTGTAAAGAAAATTCTCGTCCGGAAATGCCTTGTTTAATTTAGCCCGACAGCATTGCCATTGCTTCAACGCTTCTTACTCGTTCTTATGCAGAAAAAATTATGGGCGAGCCTGCGAAACTTACCTGCAATACCTTTTTAAAAAAAGGTGATACGCTCGAGTATAAATGTGAGTATACTGCAATTTCAAAAGACGAAATAACAGGCAAAACCGGGAAACTTGGTTTTATGTATGAAGTGTATGCCAGCGTTGCTGCTGCCCAAAATGCATATATAGATATTTATCAGGCCAATAGAGAACATGAAGGTCTTGAAATTATAACCGGTACAGGTGACGAAGCTTACTATCATAGCGACGGTAAAAACTTTTATTTCTCTCTGGTTAGAAAAAATGAAAAAATGTTCAGGATGAAGCTAAATAAAGTAACCAGCCACTCATCCGAAGCAGATTTTAAAGAAGTAACAAAACTCATTGCTGATGCATTATGAGGTTTATGCCTGTTACAATTATACGGCAGCAAAACATATATCACAACATATCATCCAGAACCTAAATAATTTCAGGCAGACCTTCCGGCAAATCACATGAATTCCTTTTTTTCTGTGACACCCACTCAGGTGGACGGTTGCATAATAATTTCAAAAGTTTATTTTATGTGGTGAATCTTTGCATCACGTGGTATCGACTGGTATCTCACTTACTTATGGAGTTGAATATTAATACTAATTGAAGTTTCTAAAATATCATTAAACTCATGAAAAAAATTAACTGGGGTATTATCGGCTGCGGCAACGTTACTGAAGTAAAAAGTGGACCCGCCTTTAACAAAGTAAATAACTCTTCCCTGGTCGCGGTAATGAGGCGTGATGCAAAAAAAGCAAAGGATTATGCGCAACGACATAATGTTCCGCGCTGGTATAATGAAGCAGACAAACTCATTAATGATCCGGAAGTAAATGCGATTTATGTTGCCACCCCCCCCTCCTCACATGAAGAATATGCAATAGCAGCAATCAATGCAGGTAAACCTGTATATGTTGAAAAGCCAATGGCAAACACCTATATCGTGGCCCGTAACATTGCAGAAGCAGCCAAAGAAAAAAATATCAAACTTGTTGTAGCGCATTATCGCCGTGAGCAATCACGTTTCAACAAAATAAAGCAGCTTATTAACGAAAAAGCAATTGGCGAAATCCTGCTTGCAAATCTTAAGCTATACAAAACACCACTTAGCAAACAAGATCTTACAAATACAGGAAATGCATGGCGTATTGATCCTGCAATTTCCGGTGGTGGACTGTTTCATGACCTGGCTCCGCACCAATTAGATCTTATGTATTATTTTTTTGGTGAGGCAGAAAAAGTGAATGGAGTCGCTGCGAACCAGGGGATAAATTATACAGCAGATGACCTTGTTGCTGGAAACATTTTGTTCAGGAACAAAGTTGCATTCAGTGGCGTATGGTGTTTTAATGCACCGCCGGGATCAGCAGCAGATTATTGCGAAATAATAGGTACTAAAGGCAAAATAAGTTTCAGTGTGTTTAGCGGCAACACCATTGCAATTCTTGTAGATGATAAAACAACAACACTTTCATTTGACGAATTGCAACATGTTCAACAGCCGATGATAGCAGCAATCGTAAAATATTTTTTAAATGAAGGCCCCAATCCATGCAATGGAGATGCTGGTGCAGAAGTGATGCGATTGATAGAAGCTTTTGTGATGAAGTAGTGAATGGTTTTGAAAAGTTTCCCTACAAATTCTATAGTAAAGCGGCAAAAGTGGCTAATCTTTGCCGCCTTCGGTTTTATGCTACTTATTATTTCACAAGCTTTATCGTTTTTGTTTCTTTACCATTTTCAACTATTACGAAATATGTTCCGGATGCAAACTTTTCTACCGGCAGGTTAATCAAGGATGCATTGATGTTGTTGCTTTGCCATAGTTGTTTACCATTCAGATCTGTTATAGATACATTCTTTGCATTGCCTGTTATTTGCAACCTGGCATTGGAACTTACGGGATTAGGATAGAGTATTACATCAAAAGACTGTGTTGTTTTTGCGCGTGCTTCGTTTGCGCTTCCCGACATAGTGATCATGCCTGTATTATTATCTATTTTACCTGCATATAATTCTGTTCCATATTCATTCGTAAGTCCCGATACAAACAACTGATCACCTGCAGCAACAACATTGTATGCTGATACTTTGCTAATGACATTATCACTAACTGCAGTTGTACCCTTTTTGGTACCATCTGATACCCAAAGACTGTTGTTGTTTGTAAAATAGAGTTTGCCCGCATAACTTACCAGGTTGGTTAGCACTAAGAAGTCCGGATCCGGATCTGTCCCGGACACAATATCTTTTACCATTTGAGTACCTTTTTTAGTACCATCGCTCTTCCAGAGTTCCCTGCCATGTACTCCGTCATTTGCAGTAAAAAATAATACACCATTTACATCTGTTAAGTAATAGGGGCTTTCCGTTGCGCTATTATCATAAGGGTTAATATCTTTTACTACCTGCGTTCCTCCCGAGGTGCCATCAGTTTTCCACAACTCTGTACCATTTCCACCGGAGTAATCAATGGCACTGAAATAAAGAATGCCACTGGAGATACAAAATAGCCTCGCAGTACCACCGGGAAAGTCTGACCACCAGGGATCTATATTCTTAATTTCTACCGTACCTTTTTTCGTTCCGTCAGATTTCCAGAATGCATGGTCAACGCCATCATAAGCACCAAAGTACACTTCATTATTATATACAAACAATCCACCGGGATATGACCCTCCGGAACCAGGATTGATATCTTTTACCAACTTTGTACCGGCAACAGTACCATCACTTTGCCATAGTTCTTTATTATCCCCATCGCCAGCTACAAATAAAGCAGTACTACCTAAAATATGCAATGCATTGGCCAAGAGAAGCGTAGAAGAAAGCATAAAGTTACCTGCTGCCGTACCATCACTACGCCAGAGTTCATACACGTCAGCAGTGCGATTGTACATCGTGTAGAAAAGAAGCCCGTTATCTGCTACAGCATAATTCAGGAAACCATAATCATTGTCATTATAATCAGGTGTGATCTTTTGCAGTCCTCCTTTTTCCCCATCTGTTTTAAACATAGCGATAGTATTATCAGTGCTGAAACTATTAAAATAACCAAGACCCTTCTTGGATACAAAATCACCGGGATCTGATCCGGATTCACCATGTACAATATCACTTAGCAAATAAGTCCCCTCTCCTGTTCCATCGGAACGATACAGTTCAGAGCCAGTAGCATTCTCATATGCCTGGAATAAAACAATATTCCCAAGAGCTCTCATTGTACCGGGGAATCTTCCGGCATCAGAACCGGCAGTAGTAGTTGTATTAATATCCTTTACCAGCGAGGTAGAGAAAATCGTTCCGCCGGTCGCATAAAGCTCGTTTCCTTTTTTATCATCCGTAGCACTAAAGAATATCTTTCCCCTGGCAGCCGTTAGATCATAAGGGTTCGAACTGGCTGCACCTTTGAATACATTACTCACCGGTACTGCTAATGATTGTAAAGGAGTATTTATAACAGTCCATAATTCATTGCCCAGTATACTGTTGTTTATGACAAAATATAAGCGGCCATAACCATTGTATAAGTTGTATATGTTTTCTTCCGGCTTAAACTTTTGCGCAGGTTTCGTACTTTCTTTATCACCTCCTGATTCCCATAATTCATCCTGTTGTGTATCGCCACTCGAACGCACAACTATAAAATAGAGGGTATTGTTTACTATTACCGATTCTGCCGGATAAGTATAACCATTTTCATTGCCAGCAATAATAGCTTTTACTTTTACAAGCCCCTGCCAATTTAGTGCATCATATTTATAGAGTTCCCTGTTATTGAATGTGCTGCCGTCTGGTGAAAGAACTCCGGTTGTATACAATACCTCATTAAGTATCGGGAATGTTGCACCAAAGCTATATTCAGCTTCCAGGTAAACTCCATGATCACCGGGTGCGGCAATAGTACCCGCGTCAGTACCATCAGATATCCATAGCTTACGACCAACGAAATCAGTTGATGCTGAAAAATAGAGATGATTATTATAGCTTGTTAGCTGTGATATAAAGTCTGTAAAAACTGCACCTGTGCCCACATGATAAGTTCCTTCATCCGTGCCGTCGGTTCTCCACACTTCCCATGCAGAAGTTTCATAATCAAAAGCAGTAAAGAAAAGAAGTCCATTTACATTAGTCAGTTGCGATATAAAATCTTCCCCGCTTCCTACCGTTGCAAGGTCTTTAACCAGTACTGTACCTTCTGGTGTCCCATCTGTTTTCCATAGAGCACTCCAGAAAAAAGGGTCACTGTTTGCAGCGAAGTACACAGTATTGCCTACACCAATAAATTCACCACCAAACCCATCGGCGGTACCGGGTATAATATCCTTAAGCAATTGTGTACCGTTTTCTGTACCATCCGATATCCAGGGTTCAGCACCATATTGGGGGGTGACGGCAGTGAAGTACAACTTATCATTAATGGCACTTATAGTATAAGGGAAAGACCCTTCAACTCCTGGCACTATATCCTTTACTAAATAAGTGCCTTCTTCAGTACCATCACTTCTCCATAACTCATCACCATGAATGCCGTCATCCGCTGCGAAATAGATAATATCGTTGAGGACGGCATAGGCCTGGTGATAGTGTATATCTGAATTGTTGGATGGATAGCTATGTGTAAGTGTATTGATATCTTTTGTAAGATGAAAATCTGAATGCTGATCATTTCTATTATTTACTGCCGGAGTTGAGAAATCTTGCCTTTGTGACAGCAATTTCAGACTGTTTCTTTTCTTGAGCATCTGCTGCTTAAAGCGTTTAGGGTCTTTCATAATTTCTTTTGCATCAAAATCACTTAAAGGTGAAAGGAAAGCAGCATTTGGTCCGCTGCCATTAACATGATGCGAAACTTTACTCCGTGAGTTGGTAAACTCAGGTGGCGGTGGCAATTTTTTAGCATAAGGTACTATATCCTTCGATGTAGCACGCATGTCTGAAGCATTTTGGGCGATGGCAGTAAGCGCTGTAAGAATCATTACAGCCGCAATGAGTAGATGTTTTATTTTCATCTAATTGATGTTTTTTGTGAGCAAATAAGGAATTATGTAAGGAGCTTGAAGAGAAACAGTCAAGCGGTTTGCAGATTAAAACTACAATTATTTCATATTTATGTCCAAATAATGTTGATGACTACGCAGTTTTAAAGAGAAGGCATATTTGTATAAGGATAATAACCAAATATTGGAGCCTTTAAAAAAATGTGTTGTATGATGCTTATTAAATGGCGCAATCAGTCAGGGTTCTTTCTTAACTTTTTGGTTCTTTATTTCGTATATAGTGATTTTTATTTGACTCAATGAAGTGCTTATTTGAGTGAATTGCAGAACAGTCGTGCTTCAGCAGCGGAACAAATAATACATCATCAACTTAAATAAATTTCGAGTAATCCATCCGGTAAAACCACATAAACTTCTTTTTTCCTGCGGTCAATTTTTTTAAGGGTTTCTTCATTCACAGGAATAAGTACTTCTTTATTATTCATAGTGATCTGCAATAAAATTTGCAAAGGCTGTTCAATCACCGATTCTACTGCCGCCAGTTTTTCTTTACTATTAAAAACCATGAACCCGAGCAAATTAACAGGAGCATTTTTACTTACGAGTTTTTCAAAATCATTTTTTGTAAGCCATACTTTCTTTTGAACCAGTATAGCTGCAGCCTCTTTTGTGTCTACGCCTTCCAGCTTTACAATTGTTTCCGTATCGTTTTTTGCAATACTGTTTTGATGAAAATAAGGGAGGTATTGGTCTTTAAGTTTTTCAACAAAAATGGCTTCAGCATTTTTAAAGTCTGCCCTTTTACCTAAAGCATGCTTTAAAACAAGTTCACCTTTTAAGCCATGGGCAGCGACTAATTTTCCTATGTGAATGTATTCGCTCAAAATTTATGCTGTTTTATTTTATATAGTTTGAAGTTAAGCAATGAAGCCGTAGATGCCATTCCAGATGCTGCAAAAGTGATGCGACGCAACCGTGCTTAATTGAAATATTGCTGTTTGTAACCAAAATAAAAAAATCCCAATATTGCTACTGGGATTTTAAGAAAAATTTCTTCCATCGAATACTTACGCTTCTGTTGAATCGGGAGCTTGAACTCTTTTTACAGCAGGTTGCGGACGGCTGGCAAGTTTTGATCTTCTGTGCTCATCATTACGGCGTTTTACATGAGCCTCATGTTCTTCATGCCATTTCTGGAACTTTTGCATGGCTGCTGCTTCATCAAACAAGCCAAGTTTAACGCCACGAAGCAAATGTTTAAGGTACAGCACACCCTTAAAGGATAAGATGCGGCGAACTGTGTCAGTTGGCTCAGCACCTTTGTGCAACCATTCTAATGCTTTCTGACGATCTAACTGGATTGTTGCAGGAACAGTTAGCGGATTGTAGGTTCCGATTTTCTGGATAAATTTTCCATCGCGTGGTGCACGGGCATCGGCTACTACGATAAAGTAGAAGGGTCTCTTCTTACTTCCGTGCCTCTGGAGTCTGATTTTTACTGCCATTTTAAATAGAAATTTAAAGGCCTTTTTTAAAAGGTTTAAATGAATAATGGACTGCGAATGTAAGTGATAATTTATATTTTGAGAAACGCTGCATGAAAAAATTAAATTTTTTTTATCAACGGCGCATTCCCGGCATGCGCATGCCTCCCATTGGCATTTTATTCATCATTTTCATCATTTGCTTCATCTGCTCAAATTGCTTCATTAGGGCATTTATTTCCTCTAAAGACTTGCCGGAACCCTTTGCCAGGCGGTTACGGCGGCTTTGGTTAATTTCATCAGGATTTGAGCGCTCAAAAGGGGTCATCGAATTTATAATAGCTTCCACACCTTTAAAGGCATCGTCGCTTATGTCAATGTCTTTGATGGCTTTACCAACCCCGGGGATCATTCCCATAAGGTCTTTCAGGTTGCCCATTTTCTTTATCTGCTGCAACTGGTCATAAAAGTCCTGGAAATCAAACTGGTTCTTGCGGATCTTCTTTTCCAGTTTTCGTGCCTGCTCATCATCAAACTGCGCCTGGGCCTTTTCAACCAAAGTGGTGATGTCACCCATACCCAGGATACGCTGGGCCATACGCTCGGGGTAAAAGACATCCAGCGTATCGAGTTTCTCCCCGCTGCTTACAAATTTTATGGGCTTATTAACAGTATATTTTATTGATAAAGCTGCTCCCCCACGGGTATCGCCATCCAATTTTGTTAAAACCACACCGGAAAAGTCGAGGCGGTCGTTGAAGGCTTTTGCCGTGTTTACCGCATCCTGGCCCGTCATTGAATCCACAACAAAGAGTATCTCCGAGGGGTTCACTGCAGCTTTGATATTGGCAACTTCGCTCATCATTGTCTCATCAATAGCAAGACGGCCGGCAGTATCTATAATAACTACATTCTTATTTTTTGTTTTGGCTTCTTTTATGGCATTTTGCGCAATAAGCACAGCGTCTTTGGTCTCAGGTTCACTGTATACATCTACGTTAATTTGTTCGCCAAGCACTTTGAGCTGGTCAATAGCCGCGGGACGGTAAATATCTGCCGCCACCAGTAAAGGCGATTTTCTTTGAGATTTAAGATAGTTGGCCAGTTTTCCGCTGAAGGTTGTTTTACCACTACCCTGTAAACCTGCTATCAGCACTACAGCAGGATTACCACTCAGGTCAAACTTCGCTTCCTCCCCTCCCATCAGTTCAGTAAGTTCATCCTGAACGATCTTTACCATCAATTGCCCGGGGCTGATAGCATTAATAACTTTTGAACCGGTTGCCTTGTCTTTAACACGGTCAGTAAATTCTTTGGCTATTTTATAGTTAACATCAGCATCAATTAAAGCACGGCGAATATCTTTTACCGTATTGGCAATATTCAGGTCATTTATTCGTGCTTCACCTTTTAAATTTTTAAAAGCACTATCCAGCCTTTCGGTAAGATTATTAAACATAGACTTTTTTTAGGGAGGGCAAAGATAATTTACAGCAGCATAAATTGAGTTGATATGATTTGCGTGAAGCAAAATCCTTCCGGAAATTTTTATTTTGACTAGCTGAAACGGCTGGATGCTGTCCCGATATTTAAGCATATACACATATTTTCCAAATACTTAGTGTAAATCTTTATTGTAATTTAGTTTTCAGTTAAAAAACCAATATGATACAACGTGTACAAACAATTTGGCTGCTGTTTGCTTCAGCCTGCGCATTCTTAAGCATGAAATTTCCTTTTTATTATATAGGCCCCAATACTAATATGCCTTCTGACCAGTTTAATGCCACGACCAATATCGGTTTACTGATCTCAACCGCCATTTTAGGAGCACTCTGCCTGTTCCTGATTTTTATTTTTAAGCAAAGAAAAATGCAATTATGGCTAACCATACTTGCCATTTTTTTAAGCGCCTTGAATATTTTTCTTTATTTCAATTTCAAAAAAAATTACCCTGGCGGGGGACTTGCCTTGACTTCGGTGTTATCTCTTGCCATTCCATTATTTTTATTTTTCGCAGCAAAAGGCATTTACAGGGATCAGAAGTTAGTAAGGAGCATGGACAGGCTGAGATAGTGAATGGTGATAGTAGTAAATAGACAATTACTTAAAAAATTGAAAGTCCCTGTTGCTATCCTGTACACTTCAATATTAAATTCAAATACTTCATAAAATTGCTTGTCATGACAGTTAAAGACCTCAGTAAAGTTCATCATTTAGTTAGTGATATGTTTAAATGGCCCACTGATAAAAAAGAATGGGGACAGTATAAATTATCGCAGGATCAAATTGATTTTTTTAATGAGAACGGCTATGTTGCCGGCATAAAAATGCTGGACGATGAACAAATAGAAAGACTGCGCGAAGAATTAACTCAGCTCACCGACCCAAACTCACCGGGCCATGAATTGTTCTACGAATTTCACAGCAACGAATCTTCTGATGCCGATACCATTTTATTTCATGCTCTGGGTGCATGGCGCATTACGCCGGCCTATCATGATGTGTTATGGAACCCTCGTTTTGTGGTGGCAGCAAGCCAGTTGTTAGGTAATGTGCCCGTACGATTCTGGCATGACCAGTTATTTTATAAACCAGCAAAAAAAGGCGGCGTTGTTGCATGGCACCAGGATTATAGTTACTGGACCCGCACCAAACCGCTCGCCCATTTAACCTGCTGGTGTGGCCTGGATGATTCAACGGTGGAAAACGGTTGCGTGCAATACGTGCCGGGCAGCCATCGCTGGGGCTTGCTGGATAAGCCTGAGCTTGCAGGAGACATGATGGGTATAATGGATTATCTTACTCCTCAACAGCAAAAAGAATTTAAACCCGTACCAGCTGAAACAAAAGCCGGCGAAGCTATTTTTCACCATCCGCTTACTTTGCATGGCAGTGGTGAAAATAAAAGTAATAAGCCGCGGCGTGCATTTGTAATAAACGTTTTTGCAGATGGCGTGAAAAGCGATTCCAATGATGCTTTGCTAACCGGTGTTCCTGTAATTGAAAAAGGGAATAAGATGCAAGGCCAGTTTTTTCCGCTGTTGTTTGAAGGCTTGAATTGATTTTTCCCACAGGCGCGAAGACACAAAGTATTACAAACCAGAATTCTAATTACTTACCAATGTCAATCATTCTTACAGGTGCGTTATTCAACGCCACCAATAAACATTTTTTCTTACCCACATTCATCATCATGATATCTCTCATGGCGCCTCGTATATTAATGCCGCTTTGCTGTGCACTGAGTGCAGAAAAGTTTCCTTTACCATCACCTTTTAAGAAAATGTCATAGCTTGCATCGTAAATACCCACTTCGGGTTTGCTTTCGTAAAAGTTGCCACCCATTATAATATCTTCATTGCCATCTTTATCAAAATCATTTACGGCAATAGCATACATGGACGAAAACTGCGCTTGTATTGGTAGTGCTTTTGTTGCAAATGTTCCGTTCCTGTTATTGATGAAAATACTGCTCTGCATCGTATTGGCTGTAAGCTTTACAGCACTTTGCAGTTGTTCCTTTGTAAAGATGTCTTCGATGGTTTGGTCTTTATAGCTCTCATACTTCAAATACTTCTTTTTCAATGCAGGAATAACATTCACCAGGTCATGCCTCAGCAACATGGGATAAGCACTGTCGCCATTATAACAGGTTACTATTTGTTGCGTGGCACCGTTGCCTGCAAAATCATTCACATACATGCAAACAGGTTTCTGCTCAGTTGCTTTAAACCTTGAGTTCAATCCATGATTGGCTGCTACAATATCAGGATAACCATCATTATTAATATCAGCTACTGCAATGCGGTTCCACCAGCCATTGGTGTTTTCAAGTCCTGCGGTATTAGTTGTTTCTTCCAGTTTCCCTTTACCATTATTATGCAATATTCTTACAGGCATGTATTCACCTGCAACTACTAAATCTTGCCTACCATCTTTATCATAATCACACCAGGCCGCATCTGTTATCATGCCTGCCTCCATCAGAGCAGGAGCAACAGTTTGTGTAACATCAGTAAAAACACCTTTACCATTGTTTTGAAGGATGTAGCTTTTGCAAGGATAGCCATAGTGCATCGGTTTTAATCTTACACCTACAAACAGATCCATATCACCATCACCATCATAGTCCGCAGCCTTTATACAGCTTGCATTTTCAAAGATGATCGGTGATGGCAGCACCTGTGGTGATTTTATAAAATTGCCTTTGCCATCATTAATATATAAACGGCTAATCAGCGCAGTTGAGTTAGGTGAAAATTCGCTGCCGCCGCTGCATACAAAGAGGTCTTCATTACCGTCATTATCTGCATCAAAGAATAAAGCATCGGTGTCTTCACTCAGTGAGTCTTTAGCCAGCAATGCTTCATTTGTTTTAATAAAGCTGCCTTGTGTTGTTTGTATATATAAAGCACCGGCTTGTCCGCTTGCACCGCAGATATAGATATCATCAAGACCATCTTTATTTACATCGCCTTTTGCCATACGCGGGCCTTGTGTACTCAGCATTTGAAAGATGAGCCTGTCGCGGTCAAAATCTACATAATGGTTTTCTTTATGGGTGAAATTGATGCCGTGTGTATTGTCGTCTTGAAGGAACAATGGCTGATAGCTCATTGCTGATGGCTGATGACTGATAGCTGATGACTGATAGCTGACAGCTGATGGCTGATTGCTCATAGCTGCTTCGCTTTGCTTCATCAAGATCCTGCTATCGGGCTGTACATTTTTTAAAACAGTTTGTTTACCGCCAACCCAGTTCACCACAACAGAATCTATTTTGTTTATCTTCCCTAAACCAAACAATAGCCTGCTGTCAACGGTTGACTCAAAGCCACGCATCGGCATTTGTTCCTGCATGGCAATAGTGTTGTTATAATGAACCGTTACTTTAGCACCAAGACCAAATTTGTTCTTCCCTTCTCCTTCCAATGTTACCTGTAAAAATTTATTTTCAGGATGTTGCTGTGATTCATTATTGCGATACACAAAGCAGGGCATGTTCACATTGTTCACTACCAGGTCCAGATCACCATCATTATCTAAATCTGCATAGGCAGAACCATTGCTGAATCCTTTTTCATCCAAACCCCACTCTCTTGCTTTATTGGTAAATGTTAAGTCACCATTATTCTGAAATGCATAATTGCTGATAGGGTTGGATGGAATAAGGTCTATCAGCTTTTTAAAATTGGCCTTACCTGAAATAACTTCTTTATAAAATTCTTCATTCGAAATGTATTGGATATAATCTTCGTTGGTGAGATCTTTATAAATACCATTGGCAACGAAAATATCTTTTTTACCATCATTGTCGAGATCAGCTATCATAGCACCCCAGCTCCAATCGGTGGCGCAAACACCGGCAAGCCTTCCTATCTCACTAAAAGTATTATTTCCATTATTCAGTTGCAGCATATTGCGTGTGAACTGGTAGTAATAATCATGTTTCAAATCAAATTGATACTTATCCCAGTTCTCAAATGTTGTTTTAGTTTTCACGCTTGCATTATCTTCCGGCAGCATTTCCGTAACGAAAATATCAGCATTGCCATCATTGTTTATGTCTGCCATATCTGCTCCCATTGATGCATTGCTGATGCTCATCATTTCATCTTCCAGCACTTCCTTGAATGTGCCGTCATGATTATTGATGTAGAGATAATCGCGTTCAAAAAAATCATTCGACACATAAATATCCTGCCAGCCATCATTGTTCACATCACCAACAGTTACGCCCAATCCGAAACCAATGATGCTTCCGTAAATTCCTGCATGTTCGCTTACATCAGTGAAATGATTGCCATCATTACGAAACAATTTATCACCGCCAACAGAATCACGAATGTTCCGCTCATTCTTCTGCAAGTCAAAGCTGCCGATAGCTTTAAATGAATTATTCAGAAGGAATATATCAAGATCATCATCATGATCATAATCAAAGAAAGCTGCGTGCGTTGACAATCCATGATCATCTAAGCCATATTCATGTGCTTTTTCAGTGAACGTAAGGTTCCCATTGTTGATGTATAACTCATTTTCGCGGTTATCACCTTTTATATCACCGCTGTTGCAGACATAAATATCAATGAACCCATCACCGTTCACATCAGCCATACTAACACCGGTTGACCATTTTCCTTTCTTGTGAATGCCTGCTTTATCAGTAATATCTTCAAACTGCATATTGCCCTTATTGAGATAAAGACGATTCTCTTTCATGTTAGCCGTAAAAAAAACATCGGGCAATCCATCATTATTAATGTCGCCTATGGCAACACCGCCACCGTTATAAAAATTTCGATATGTATATACATTGAATTTAGAATCGTAAGAAAGATCATTGCTGAACTTGATATGCGTATATCCGGGATCTAGCTTTTCAAATAAAGTATTCTGCTTCTTTTGTTCTTTACACGAAAACAACAGAAAACATGTAAGCAGGTTTATAATTATAGAAATGTTCTTTGCCAATGATATGTTCTTATAAAAATTATTTGGTTAATGATCTTTCAATTGACACATCGGTATAATCAACTTTTACACGTATATCATCATATTTGCCGACAGTTATTCGCCTGTTGCCATCAATCTTTACATAGATAGTTCCTCTTTTTTCATCACGGATTGTTATGAACGGATTACCATTAGGATACCATGTTTTAAACAGTACCAGTATATTCTGCAATAAAGAATCCGCACCCATATTCTTATTCCATGGTGCCCAGGCATCATAGTTGAGTGTCGCCCGCATTTTATAGATCTTATCATTATGAAAATCCGGATAAAAATTCATGCTTGCCAGGTATTTCAATTCATCTTTTTTAAAGTGGTATAAAACAGAAGTGTTATTTGCTCCATCAGTAAATAAACCTTGTTTATTTAACTCCCAGCAATGAACATAAAAATCTTTACTTGGCATGCCCAGGTAAATACCCATGAACAAACTATCCTTATGTTTGCCTGATGCCACTTCTTTGTCTTCAAGCTCTTTATATGTTTTGAAATTATCATTACTGCAACCAACTTCAATGATCAACAAAAAAATAAAAACATACCACCTCATAATTATTTTTTAATATCCAGCATCTGAATTTTATCATTATTCAAAGCCACCAGCAAACATTTTTTCTTACCTGCATTCATCATAATTATATCTCTCATAGCACCTCTTATGTTAATGCCACTCTGTTGTGCACTGAGTGCAGTAAAGTTTCCCTCACCATCACCCTTTAAGAAAGTGCCATAGCTCGCATCATAAATGCCCACCTCTGGTTTGCTCTCATAAAAATTACCACCCATTATGATATCTGCATTGCCATCTTTATCAAAATCATTTACTGCAATAGCATACACAGAGGAGAACTGCGCCTGCGTTGGTAATGCTTTTGCTGTAAATGTTCCGTTCCTGTTATTGATGAAAACACTGCTCTGCATGGTATTGGCTGTAAGCTTCACAGCACTCTGTAGTTGCTCTTTTGTAAAAATATCTTCGATGGTTTGGTCTTTATAACTATCGTATTTTAAATACTTCTTTTTTAATGCAGGAATAACGTTCACCAGGTCATGCCTTAACAACATCGGGTAAGCGCTGTCACCATTGTAACAGGTTACAATCTGTTGCGTGGTACCATTGCCTGCAAAATCATTCACATACATGCAAACGGGTTTTTGTGCCGTTGCTTTAAACCTTGAGTTCAACCCATGATTGGCTGCGATGATATCAGGATAACCATCATTATCAATATCAGCCACAGCAATGCGGTTCCACCAGCCATTGGTGTTTTCAAGTCCTGCGTTTCTTGTTGTTTCTTCCAGCTTTCCTTTACCATTGTTATGCAATATTCGTACAGGCATGTATTCACCTGTAACTACTAAATCCTGTTTACCATCTTTGTCATAATCAAACCAGGCTGCATCGGTTACCATGCCTGTCTGCATTAAGGCAGGAGCAACAGTTTGTGTAACGTCAGTAAAAACACCTTTACCATTGTTTTGCAGTATATAGCTTTTGCAGGGATAACCATAATGCATTGGCTTTAACCGTACGCCTACAAACAGATCCATATCACCATCACCGTCATAGTCTGCAGCCTTTACACAGCTTGCGCTTTCAAAAATGATCGGTGATGGCAGCACCTGTGGTGATTTTATAAAATTGCCCCTGCCATCATTGATATACAAACGGCTGATGAGTGCTGTTGAGTTGGGAGAAAATTCACTGCCGCCGCTGCAGACAAACAAGTCTTCATCACCGTCATTATCCGCATCAAAGAATAAAGCATCTGTGTCTTCACTCAATGAATCATTAGACAGCAACGTTTCATTTGTTTTAATAAAGCTGTCTTGTTTTGTCTGAACATATAAAGCACCGGCCTGCCCGCTGGCACCGCAGATATAGATATCATCCAGGCCATCTTTATTTACATCACCTTTTGCCATACGCGGGCCTTGTGTGCTCAGCATTTGAAAGATGAGCCTGTCGCGGTCAAAATCTATGTAGTGGTTTTCTTTATGCGTGAAGTTGATGCCGTGGTTGTTGTTAGTTTGAAAGAATAATGGCTGATAGCTCATTGCTGATGGCTGATGACTGATAGCTGATAACTGATAGCTGACAGCTGATGGCTGATTGCTCATAGCCGCTTCGCTTTGCTTCACCACGATCCTGCTATCGGGTTGTACACTTTTTAAAACTGTTTGTTTACCGCCAACCCAGTTCACTACAACAGAGTCGATAGTATTTGTCTTGTCTAAACCAAACAACAACCTGCTGTCAACCGTTGATTCAAAGCCACGCATCGGCATTTGTTCCTGCATGGCAATAGTGTTGTTATAATGAACCGTTACTTTAGCACCAAGACCAAATTTGTTCTTCCCTTCTCCTTCCAATGTTACCTGTAAAAATTTATTTTCAGGATGTTGCTGTGATTCATTATTGCGATACACAAAGCAGGGCATGTTCACATTGTTCACTACCAGGTCCAGATCACCATCATTATCTAAATCTGCATAGGCAGAACCATTGCTGAATCCTTTTTCATCCAAACCCCACTCTCTTGCTTTATTGGTAAATGTTAAGTCACCATTATTCTGAAATGCATAATTGCTGATAGGGTTGGATGGAATTTTATTTATCAGACTTTTAAGTACATTTTTCTTTTTGTTAATGATGTTCTGCCGTATGTTTTCATAAGCATCATTTGCATACTGAATATAATCCTGGTCGGTAATGTCTTTAAAAATTCCGTTGGCAACAAAAATGTCTTTTTGCCCGTCATTATCAAGGTCAGCAATTAAAGCACCCCAACTCCAGTCTGTTGCATTCACTCCAGCCAACCGGCTTATCTCACTGAAGTCAACCTCACCCCGGTCCTCTCCTAAAGGAGAGGGAGAAACGCCATTATTAAGTTGTAGGGAATTTCTTACAAACTGTTTGTAATAACCATTGCTGATATCAGATTGATATTTATCCCAATTCTCAAACGTTGTTTTGGTTTTTATACGGGCATCATCTTCGGGCATCATATCTGTCACATAGATATCAGGAAAGCCATCATTGTTGATGTCTGCAATATCTGCTCCCATCGAATTCATGCTTATTTCACGAACATATTTTTCAAGTGATTCCGTGAAGGTGCCGTCGTGATTGTTGATGTACAGATAATCACGTTCGAAAAAATCATTTGATACATAAATATCCTGCCAGCCATCATTGTTTATATCGGCTGCATTCACACCCAAACCAAAACCAATATTGCTGCTGTATATGCCGGCTTTTTCAGTCACATCGACAAAATGACTTCCATCATTTCGAAAAAATTTATTGCCTCCTAATGAATCTCTAACATTGCGTTGATCTTTCACCAAATCATAATTGCCAACTGAACGAAACGAATTATTCAGCAAATAGCAATCGAGGTCGCCATCATTATCCGCGTCAAAAAAAACTGCATGTGTTGAAAGCCCTTTACTGTTTAATCCGAATTCCTTCGCTTTATCAGTGAATGTTAAGTTGCCATTATTAATAAAGAGTTCATTGTTTCTTTTCTTTCCTTCAAGATTACCTGATTTACATACATAAATATCAAGCAAACCATCGCCGTTTATATCTGCTATCGTAGCTCCCGTTGACCAAACACCATCTGAATTTAAACCTGCCTTATCAGTAATGTCTTCAAAATTAAAATTGCCTTTGTTCAGGTAGAGTTTATTAGAATGCTGGTTACTGCAGAAGAAAATATCAGGCAGGCCGTCATTATTAATATCACCGATGGCAACACCTCCGCCGTTAAAAAAATTGCGGAATGTATAGGGATTATATTCTTCTGTATAAACAATATTATTAGCAAAATCAACACCTGTTTCAGATGCAGGCATTAAAGTAAATAAAGTGTTGGCTTGTGTATTTTTTTTTGAATTGCACCCGAACAAAAAATAAACAATTATTAAAAGCAACAGCAGCGTATCAACTAAAGAAAAAACCTTTTTAAACATCAGTAAAAATTAATCAATAAACTTTCGCACGTATTCATTTCATTCAAAAATAACCGCTTCATTAAAATCATCTTTTATTATTCTCAGATCATAAATATTGCCTGTTCTCTGTTTGTTATGTGCCTGCAATTTTATGGTAATATCCTTTTTATCATTCACAAAACCAGCAGGCAATTTTATTGCATAAGCTTTAGCCGTATTATTTGTATTGACATCATTGATGGTTTGCAATAATTTTCCGTTTGCATATACATCAAAATAAGCAGTATCGCCATTATTATTCTTCGAAGACAGGTATATGTATTGATCACCACCAGGAAACAATTTCAACTTATACATAAAATAACCGCCATTCGGAGCCTTTCTCCATTTATGATTAATTGCGCCACCTGTATAAGAATTGATTGTTTCCATTGTATGCATTGCTTCTGACGTGCTGTCACCAACATTTACTGAATCAATTGTAACAGCAGCTAAATGCTGTGACAGGCTATCATTTAATTTTTGTTTTGCTGCTTCAACATCGTAAGCAATGCGATCATCAAAATGCCTGAAATAAACCGCATAACGGTTAAAATGAATTCTGTTGAATGCAACCAATGTTACAGGCTTGTTTATTACTTTATCCGTTACTGTTAACGTAAGTTCATTATTGTTTTCTTTGGAAATATTTGCACCAATCGTTTTGTAATCACCGATAAATGACGGCGCTTCCCACATGGATATTTCTTTATAGCCAACTGTTTGCCTTGCCTTGCGGAAATCATCTTTTGTTAATCCATGATTATCTATTTGTGCTGCCATCACAATCGGGCCATACAATACAGATAAATACTTATCGCTTGCAATTAAAGGCGCCACTGTTATCTTACTGCTTAAGTCAATAGAAATTTTATCACCGTTTTTCCAAACGCGTTTTATAGTTACATAACCGCCAGGTGATGATGAAACAGTGATTGTTTTGCCATTTATTTTTACAGGAAGTGTTGCTGATTGCAACCATTTCGGATGTCTTATTTTGATCGATAATGCAACAGGTGTGTTTGCAATAATTGTAAGTGTTGTGTTCGCCTCATCCGGAAATTTTGTATCCTGAACAAGTGAGATATTTTTTTCTTTCCAGTTTATTTTGGATGGAATAAAAAGATTTACATACAAACTATTGCTGTCATAAGCGTAGATCATTTGCCCAAACTTTGCAGGGCTTTCCATGCCGGTTCCCGTGCAACACCAGAAAGAATTGTATTCAGTACCATAAATTTTATAATGACCCGGCCGCATTGAAGTATAATACACACACATACCTTCTTCAGGATCATAATTGGCTAAAATATGATTGTATAAAACACGTTCATAATAATCTATCTTTTCAGGCTCAGCGTAATCCTGGTATAATATTTCAGTAAGCCTGAGCATATTCACCGAGTTGCATGATTCAGGTCCGCCTAAATTCGGAACTCTGTTCTCAAATTGTTTTGTATCAAAAAAATGTTCGCCAGTACTGTTGCCACCAATTGACCATGTGTGTTTGGTTGTAACTATTGTCCAGAAAAATCTTGCGGCATCCGTATATCTTTTATCGTTAGTATAATCATATACATTTTCAAAACCGGTGAACTTTGGAATTTGCGTGTTGGCATGCCATCCATTCAGAATATCTTTTCCCTCTGATAAGGGCACCCACATATCTTCATCATTCAATTCTTTTGCCCAATCCAGGTATTTTTTATTACCTGTAATAGTATAAGCATTAATATAATTTTCGTTGACAGAACCATGTTCGCAATACAATAGCTTTTGAATATCATCATGCAATAATTTATTCAGAACAGAGTCGCCAAACCAATCAGCCATCTTTAAAAAAATATCTTTTGCAAGCGGAAGGTCACATCTTTTATAAACGCCGTATAAACCCAGCATTATTTTATTCATGATATAAACAGGTTCCCATATATCATTTATCAAAGGGTTTGAAGTTGTGAAATTCTTTGCAACAACATCTTCGAAAACATGCCTGCCGTTTATTGTTGCCAGCAAATAACCATCACCCTGTGCCTGCTGGCATTCCTTCAATTCATTCAGCGTATAATTAAGCCTCTTGATGATTGTTGTATCGTTTGTTGACTGGTACATCATTGACATAGATGAAAGATAAAAGCCCATGATATGCCCTGCCAACGGGCCTTTACCCCAAACATCTTCCGATTCCCAATAAGGATACGGCGGTGCTTTCGGTATTAAACCAGCTTCTCTTTTAAACCACGATGTAAGCCTGTCGGGATCGATCGATAATAGATATCTATGATCCAGGTCCATGATGTGCTTAAAATCTCCATCGAGCAACCGAACATCAGCTAGAGAAAAGAGATTTATTTTATGGCTATGCAAAGCCTTGACTATCGTCGTATCTGAAGCTCCGGCATTGATCAACATGAAACAATTTATAAAAAGCAGGGTATAAATTTTTTTCATGAGGATATATATTTAAAGTTTTGAAGCCAACAATTTTTAGCAGCATACAGGCAATAAATTAAATAAAACAGGCAATAGACATTGCCTGTTCATAGTTTAACTGCTTGTTTAAACTATTATTCAAAATTTTAATATCCCGGGTTTTGTTTAAGATTTTTATTGGCATTGATCTGGGTAGCCGGGATTGGAAATACGTTTAGGTGATTAATACCATTAGGCCCTAAATTATCAGCCGGATCTGCGGGGCGAAAACGGCTGGAACCATTGTATTTTCCAAAACGAATAAGGTCTTGCCTCCTCGTTGCTTCAGCAAACATCTCACGTCCGCGCTCAGCCAAAAACAAATCAGAGGTCATGGAAGGATACGGTTCAACACCTCCGTGCAGTGTTCTTATCTGGTTCACTATTGCCAAAGCCACAGGATCGTTCCAGTTATTATTTTTTCTGCAAATCGCTTCTGCTTTCAGCAGCAAAATGTCAGCAAAACGGAAGATGCAATAATCGTTATCCAGGTTTCCTGTACCGCCTTTATAAATTTCCCATTTACCAATTCTTGCGCCTGCCTGGTGCCATGCACCCGGTTGCAGTTCATTAATATAAGGACTAAATGTAAGCGCCGGGCCATTAGGATCTGAAGCTTCTGCAGCACCATCCTGTATTTGTGTAACGCCATCTGCCTGGTATTGCGGTCCGGCAATAAAATTGGAAAGCCTTTTATCCAACGTGCCTGGTATTGGTTTAGCCAAAGGATCCAAACCTATCACTGTACCCTGCGGGCCGGGATTTTGCGTGGGATCAATATACGACTGGTAAAACTCCTGAACAGTTGCAAAGCCACCCCAGGGTTGAAGGCCAAGGTTGTAAACCCCCTGCTGTATTGGATTCAATGTAAGCAATGGCATTGTAAAACCTGTTGCTTTAATACCATCATAAGGAATTACCCAGATAAATTCTGTTGAACCTTTATTATCTCTTTTAAAATTATCCCGGTAAACAGGCATCAGCGAGTACAAACCGGAGTTAATAATCTCATCGCACGCGGCAATAGCTTTATCCCACTGTGGTGTTCCGGTATAAACGCCGGCATTCATATACAATTGGGCTAACGCTGCATAAGCAGTATAATAATTAACGCGGCCGTAGGTGACATCATCATTAGGACCTGTTTTGGCCAGCATTGGAAGATTATCCAGCAATTCTTTTTCCACGAAATCATACACTTCCTGGCGCGTTGCATTGCCCGGAGGTTCTGTTTGGCTGAAGTCAGTACTTAACGGCACATTACCAAACATATCAAGCAGCCAATAGTAATAAATCGCTCTTAATGCTTTTAGTTCAGGAATTAAGGCCTTCGACTGATCTGAGCCTATAGGTTCAAATACTGACAAAAGGCGGTTACATGTATTAACACCGGCAAACAAAACGTTCCAACTATTCAACGGGCGCGGATCATCAGCATTATAGGTATGTAATTTCAGGCGAACCCAGTGGCCGCCATCACCCCAGTCTGCACCACGTGTAGGCACCACGATCTCATCGGTTGTTACTTCCTGCATAGGCCAGAAATTATCGGCATTGCCAAAAGTCCCGTAAAGATTGGTATAAGCTGCACCCAAAGCAGCCAGGTATTCAGCATCCGTTTTAAAGAAATTATCTTGTGTAACCTGGTCATATAGTACTTGTTTTTCGTCGAGATTAGTACAGGAAAAAAGCAGGACTAAAACGACAGCAGTATATTTTATTGAAGAAAATTTCATACAAAAGTCTTTATTAGTTTAAAAGGTTAGATTAACGCCAAAAGTGAATGTGCGGGTTCTTACCCACAATTCCCTGCGGTCAACACCGGGGGCAAGAATGTTAGTGCCGTCCTGATATCTTACTTCGGGATCAACACCGGTATAATTGGTTATCACGAAAAGGTTCTGCCCGTTTATATAAGCGCGGATGCCTTTAATGTATTGGCTCTTACTCATATTAAATGTATACCCTAATGTGGCATTATCCAGTTTAACAAAAGAAGCTTTTTCTACATCAAGAGAGCTGTATTCCTGCGCATCCTTCAAAGTAGGATCAAAGAATTTTGTGGCAACAATATTATAGCTGTTTATAACTGTTGCATTCTCATAAAATGCACGGTAAGTATTAATAAGATCATGACCGATTGAGCTGCGAATAAAAAAGTTCAGGTCAAAATTTTTGTAACGAAATGTATTGGTAAAGCCAAATTCAAATTTCGGTAACCCGTATCCCACAATTGTTTTGTAGGAAGCATCCTGAGTAGTATCTCCATTTCCATCGTCAAATAAATACTGCCCGTCTTTATTAATGCCTTTATAAACCGGACCCCATAAAATGCCTATCTTTTCTCCTTCAACTGCACGTGTGATCTGTGTTTGTTCCTGACCAGGGGTTCCAAGGTTAGTAGCACCAACATAACTGCCGGCGAGGTCCTTGTTCAAACTGGTTAACACAACATTATAAGTAGAAAAGTTTAAGCCGGTGGTCCATGAAAACCTGCCGTTCTTGATCACATCATAATTAACCAGGAACTCAAATCCGTTGCTGGTTAAAGTGCCTATGTTGCGGTATTGCGTACTTGTTGGATAAGGTGGCACCGGAACCGTAACATTGAATATTAGATCAGAAGTTTTGCGGTTATAGTAATCCATTGTTCCTGAAAGCCTTGAATTGAAAGCCGCAAAATCAACACCTACATCAAACTCGGCTTTCTTTTCCCATTTTAAATCTGGATTTGCATTTTGTGTAGGTCCGTAAGATGGAGTATAGGAGCCATTATAATAGAATAACCTGTCACCACCACCTACAATTCCGTACAAAGGCAATGAAAGATAAGATTGCGGTGGTAGTGCGCCGGTAATGCCATAACTGCCTCTCAATTTTAAATTATTGATGCTGTTAGAATGAAGAAACATTTTATTTACATCCAATCCTGCGCTTACTGCGGGGAACATACCCCATTTATTGTTTTCACCAAACTGTGTTGAGCCTTCACGCCTTAAGCTGGCTGATAAAAATGCAAGGTCGTTGTAGTTTAAGTTCACTCTCCCGAAAAAGGCAACCAGGCGTGAACCATTTTTATAGCTGTCGGAATAACCAAGGCCGTTTTTAAAATCCAGTGAACTATTGAAGTCTTCGGCAACTGCATCGGTTAAAAAGTTTCCACCCTGGGTTAAAAAGCCGTTATATAAAAAATCCTGGTAAGAATAACCGCCGATAGCAGACAGGCTAAGTTTATTAAAACGCTTGTCATAACTCACTGTGCTTTCAAATAGCTGGTTAAACGATTCATCATCACGTTTCCATGCATAGCCATGGCGTGCATAACCGCTTACACCCAGAAATCCGCGAACGTAAAAACCTGTGATCGGCAGGTAAGCCCAGTTATAATTACTGATATTTTCCTGTGCATACCTTAAAGAGAATTTTAAACCACGGATAAGCTCATACGTGGCAGAGCCATTTATATTACTGCGCTTGGTAGTACGGCTATTGACGTTTTGCTCCAGAACCGCTACGGGATTTGCGTAGTCAATAAAATTTTGTTCAAAGAATCCGCTGCCGGTAATGTTATACGTAGGATCGTCGCTGTAAACAGGAGCAGTAGGATTATAAATGGTTGCATATTTAAAGGCATCATTCCATCCAAGATCTGCGTCTCTTTTGGTAGTATTTCCATCCAGTGTAAATACCAGTTTATCTTTTAAAGCGCGTTGAGTTAATCCAAAATGGAGGTTTAGTTGCGTAAATCCTGTTTTAATAGCCACCCCCGGGTTATTTCTATAGTTAACAGAACCTGTATAGAATGTGCCTCCACTTCCTCCTGACAATGAAAGGTTTTGAATGGTAGAAATAGCAGTACGGGTGATCTCATCGTTCCAGTCAGTATTTGAACCCAGGTCAGCACCACCGGATTTTACATATTCATCGGCAGAAAAATGCTCTGTGAATTTAATCGGCGATTCTGCAGACACTGATCCATTATATGATACCGTGGTTGCGCCCTTGTTCCCTCTTTTTGTTGTGATGATAATTACGCCTGCTGATCCACGTGTACCATAAATGGCAGCAGAAGCAGCATCTTTTAATACATCTATACTTTGTATATCGTTGGGGTCAACCGTATTTATGTCTATACCAATCTGGCCATCCACTACTATTAGCGGGGAAGCATTTGCACCCAACGTAGAAAGGCCACGTAACCGTATGGCAAAGCCTGCATTGGGGTCACTGCCTGGCCGTGAAATCGACAAGCCTGTAACCTTGCCCTGCAATAACTGCGCTGTATTGGAAATATTACCTTTATTAAATTGCTCGGCGCTGACAGTTGCCACAGCAGCCGTAGTTTCCCTTTTTCTTTGAGTACCATAACCAACCACTACCACATCATTTAACTGTGCTGAACTGCTGGACATCTGAACACTTAAAGATGTATTATTACCAACAGGTATCTCCTGTGTTCTTAAACCTACATAACTAACAACAAGTACGGCATCTTTATTTGGCACCGATATGCTGAAGCTTCCATCGCTGTCGGTTGTAACACCATTGGAAGAGCCTTTTACAAGCACACTTGCATTTGGCAGACCGGCACCTTTTTCATCGGTTACCTTACCACTAATAGTTATTTGCTGGCCATACGAAACTTGTACTGCAAGCAGCAAAGCAAAAAGTAACCATGGCCTTTTGAAACTGGGTAGACAATTGATCATGTGATAGAATTTAATTATAGAGTTAAATCAGAATGTTGGTGTTATAGAACGACTGCCTGGCAATCCATAAAATAAGAATCACATACTCGTTTCATTTACGTTTAGATAATACTACACTTTACAGGCAGCAATACCTGGTTTTTGCCTTACTAATTCTATAACTCCAGATGAATCGTGCTTTTTGGTTAGGCAATTAATTTGTGATAGCTGCAAATCGTCTCTTAATACAGTTTAAAAGTATAATTTTTTTTTAAATTGTCAAATTCACATTTATTTTTTTTGAAAAAAAATTTCTGACTCTTTAAAATAAGGCAAGCCACTTCGCAAAGATTTGAGAGAAGGAGTCGTTATTTAGTAATATCCAGGTTGACAGGCATATAACAAATATTATATAGAAGTATAAAATAAAAATTAGTAACCCAAAACGGGAATTATTTGTTCTAACAACTATTATTAATTTGGGAAGAATGATCAGCAGGTTTCTTACCGTTTGCCTGAAGTATTAGCAACATTTTGCCTGCTGATATAAGGTTGGCTGTAAGGATATGGATAATTGTTACGCTCTACACTTATGCTGCCAGAGATGGAAAATGTCCTGGCATCATTTACATACATCAAACCCATTTCTGCTCTTGAATATATACCGAAACTGTTTGAATTAAATGAATTGCTTTGCAAGGATTTGTTTGCATCAGCGCTAAGAAAATGCCCGTTAAAGTTAACGTAAGCAGGAGCGGCTGACACCCCTGCAAATGCATACAGGTTATTATTCAGCCTGCGGCTTAATTGGACACCTAACGGCGCAGAAACAACGGTAGCGTTGCCACCTCTGAAAATATTAAAGCTCGTTGAAATACCCGTATAATGCGTAAGAAACCACTTTTTATTAAAAATGCTGTCATTAATATTATAGGCAGGAACAGGCTGATATGAAAAACTATTAAACCGCAGCGAAGAAGTTTGCGCTTTTAATCCGGCAGAAATAATCAGCAGCACAATTGATAATAGTATTACACGCATAAACGCAGCTTAGACTGTAAAATTACTTGTTGTAACCACAACAAAATGATAATAGTGCAAGCAATTTTGTTTTTATATTTTTTTTGAGAGGTAAAATTTGCTGCTTCCCCGTGGCTTACAGATTTTTGGGCGATGCGCTTCGTTGTTATATTATTTGCATTTGTCATTTTCCTTACTGCGTGCAATAAACCTCAGTCTTTTGAATATAGAGGTATGCAGAATTTAAAAATTGACAGCATCGGCCTGGTAAGCAGTAAAATAAGTTTAGAACTGGTTTATTTTAACCCTAATAATTTCGGCGTTGACCTGCGGAATGTAAACTGTGATGTTTACATCAACCATAATTATCTTGGGAAATATATGCTGGATACGATGATGCATATAGCCAAACGCAGCGAGTTCGCGATTCCTTCCACTATGAATGTTGACATGAAGAATGTTTTTAAAAACGCTCTTGGAACATTTCTATCAAGCCAGGTACTTGTTGAATTAAAAGGCTCAACAAGGGTTGGTAAAAGCGGCTTTTTTATTACCGTGCCTTTTACTTATTCTGCGATGGAGAAATTCAGCATGTTTTGATGAGTATACCTGCACTCTTTAAAAAAAATCACCCGTTGCCGGGTGATAGTATATAAAAGCAATCCTTTTTATTTAAATTCTTTCCGGTTTTAAACCCCATTTCTCAGGAGAACGCCAGAGTGCAAGCAGGAGCAATTCACGGATGAAGAATATTTCACGTGGTAATTTATCATACATTAAAGAAAATAATTCCTCGTGTGAAAGCAATTCTTTTTTCCACTGTTCGCGGTCCACACCCATAAGCGCTTTAAAATCATCCTTACTGAAATCCAAACCTGTCCAGCCAATATCTTCATAACGTGGCATCCAGCCGATAGGGCTTTCAACAGATGCAGCCTTGCCTTTTGCACGTTGAATGATCCATTTCAAAACACGCATATTCTCACCAAATCCTTTCCATATAAACTTGCCGTTCTTGTCTTTCCTGAACCAGTTCACAGCAAAAATTCTCGGAGCATTGGGAAGATCACGCCCAAACTGTAGCCAATGGTTGATATAATCACCAATATGATAACCCATGAACGGCAGCATGGCGAAAGGATCATTTCTTACCTTACCAACAGCACCCGCCGCAGCAGCGGTAGTTTCACTGCCCATAGTGGAAGCAAGGTAAACGCCGAAATTCCAGTTAAAAGACTGGTAAACCAACGGTATGGTATCACTTCTTCTTCCACCGAAAATAAAAGCCGTAATGGATACACCTTCCGGGGCATCCCATTTTTCATCAATAGCGGGGTTCTGGTATGCAGGTGCAGTAAAACGGGAGTTGGGATGCGCAGCAGGCTTACCGCTGCTTTTATCATATGGCTGGCCGTGCCAGTCAATTAAGCCATCAGGTACTTCATCAGTCAGCCCTTCCCACCACACATCTCCTTCTTTAGTGATTGCAACATTCGTAAAAATGCAGTTAGCCCGAATGGTTTCTATTGCATGCGGATTGGTTTTTTCACTGGTGCCCGGCGCTACTCCAAAATAACCGGCTTCGGGGTTGATCGCATATAACTTACCATCTTCCTTTTTATTTATCCAGGCTATATCATCACCCACGGTAGTGATCTTCCAGTCCTGCAGTTCTTTGGGCGGAATAAGCATGGCAAAATTGGTTTTACCGCAGGCGCTGGGGAATGCCGCCGCCACATAATCCTTATCTCCTCCGGGAGATTTTATCCCCATGATAAGCATGTGCTCTGCAAGCCAGTTTTCTTCTTTGCCTAAAACTGAAGCAATACGCAGCGCAAAACATTTTTTACCAAGCAAAGCATTACCGCCATAGCCGCTGCCATAAGAAATGATAAGCCTGTCTTCAGGAAAATGACAGATATATTTTTCATCGGGATTGCATGGCCATGTTGAATCTTTCTGGCCAGTGTAAAGCGGCGCTCCAACACTATGAATACATTTTACATAACTGTTTGTTAAAAGATAAGGCAAGACATCCTCACCCATTCTTGTCATAATGCGCATATTTGCCACCGCATATTCTGAATCTGTTACCTGCACTCCGTACCGTGCATACGGTGAACCAAGCGGACCCATGCAAAAAGGAATAACGTATAAAGTGCGGCCACGCATGCAATTTTCCAGCAGGCCTATCAACTTTGTATGCATTTGTTTTGGGTCGTACCAGTTATTGGTTGGACCTGCATCTTCTTTTCTGCGGCTGCATATAAATGTTCTGTCTTCCACACGCGCAACATCCGATGGATGGCTAAAGCAAGCATAACTGTTAGGGCGCAATTTTTCATTTAGTTTGATAAATGTTCCTTTTTTCAGTAACCTGTTGCACATGGTATCGTATTCGTGTTTGGAGCCATCGCACCAGTAAACATCATCAGGGTTGCATAGAGAAACAATACTACTGACCCATGTTTTTAATTCATTTTTTACTGTTGATGTAAGATTTGTAGTAAAGGCTGCTTTTTCCATAATAATATTTTTATTTATAAACCTGTTAGCTAAAAATATGGTTAGCTGATATAATTATTCTGAGCGATGCAGGTTACAATCGTCGGGATAAAACCAAATATTTGCCTGTTTTTACCTGAACCTTTAATAAAGATATAATTAAAATCAAACGTAAAATTCCTGAGAAAATGCAATTAAAAATGACGGCTTATTTCTTCGCCTGCAAGGTTTTGTTGCTGCAATGTCCAACTTGTAGTTAAAGAAGTTTCTACCCAAACCTTACCCGACTTCCGGAAAACTTCTACCTGCAGACCGATCACTAAAAAGTCATTTTCCAGTTCTGCAACGGTCATATTGCTTTTAAAGTTGATGACCACTTTAAGGTCTTTCTTTATTACGTGCGTCAACGGAAATTGAAATGGTATGAACTCTTTTTTAGATGAAGCATTGGTAAAGTTTCTTTTATAAAACTCAATCTTTAAATATGGATAACGCGCAGTGAATAATTTACTGATGTCTTCCACCTTGCTATCATTATCAATAAATAATTCCATATAAGTAATCTGCGGTTATGGTTTTTACAGAAAATAATTGCAGTAAAATTATTAGCGTAGAATAATCCCGATAATGACCGCTATCAAAAAAAAATATGATTAAAATCATCTGCAGAACGCCAGAGCCTGCCGGATTCACCATCGAAATGTTTCAAAGCCACTCCACTTTGCCAGTTTGAAGATTATATACGGCTCCTACTATTTTCAATTCTTCTTTTTGCACTGCTTCATTTAATACAGGACGGCTTTGTTTTAAAGCAGATACGTTGAAAATAACATTTGATAAAAGTGCTTTCTGTGCAAAGTCATTTTCTTTTAAATTAACTGAAGCAATTGCCTGCTCAATTTTATCTGTTAATACCCGAACATGATTATCAATTTTATTGTCTGGATTTTGTAAATCCGATACGGCTGCAGCAATGGCACCGCAGTTCTGATGTCCCATTACCACTACTAATGATGTATGTAAGTGTTCAACCGCATATTCAATACTTGCAACAACGGCATCGTCCAACACGTTGCCTGCAACGCGTATCACAAACAGATCACCTAACCCCTTATCAAAAATTAATTCAGGCGGCACTCTTGAACCTGAGCACGTAAGAATAACTGCGCGTGGATGTTGTGCTTTAGAAACCGCTATTCTTAAAGATGAATCCACACCATGCACATTAAACTTTGATTGTATAAAATCATTATTACCATCTTTTAGCCATTGCAATGCAGAATCTGCATTAATGCCTGTTTGTACGTGCTGGGAAAATGAGTTGGCTTTAAAACATAACAGCATGCAGAGTAAACAAAAAATCCTGGTAAAGCTTTTCATATCCACTAAGCTAATAAAGTTTACCAGTTTCTATTCATAATAAAATGCAACTTTTCAATAAAGAACAGCCTTCTAAATCATTGGCAAAGAAGATGGCATTTGATATTGTAGAAATATTAGAAATACCACTACTTTAAGAATTACAAGAATTTTTTAAAGCTTCAGTTTGCAGAATTGAAAAAATTTTTGAATAAAAAATATCTTTAAATTATCATCAATAAATTTTCTGTGTATAATTAACAACATCTCTTATTAATTTCACCCGCTAAAATTTAAAAAATGCTTTTACTTGGCATTGATATAGGAACCTCGTCCGTAAAAGTATCTGTTGTTGACGCAGATACTCAACAAATAATTACATCGGCGCAATATCCAGAAACCGAAGCGCCGATCATAAGCCACCAGAGTGGCTGGGCTGAACAAAACCCTGACACATGGTGGGAATACCTGCAACATGCATTATGGGAAACCAATGTATCAGGCAAGTATGATCCCAAGGACATTGCAGCTATTGGAATTGCTTATCAAATGCATGGGCTTGTTGTTGTAAACAAAGAACAACTTGTATTGCGTGACAGCATCATATGGTGCGACAGCCGTGCGGTGCCTTATGGCGAAAAGGCATTTCAAGCTATAGGTGAAACAAACTGTTTAAGCTGTTTGTTGAATTCACCCGGCAATTTTACTGCATCAAAACTTGCATGGTTAAAAGAAAATGAACCGGAAACTTTTAAGCAGATATATAAAATAATGCTGCCCGGAGATTTTATCGCGATGCGTTTAACGGGAGATATCACCACAACACCATCTGCATTGAGTGAAGGTATCTTCTGGGACTTTAATGCTGATGATATCTCAAAAGATATTATGCAGTATTTCAACTTCAAAAAAAGTATTATCCCCACATTAAAAAATGTATTCAACACCCATGGTTTTTTAAAAGAAGATATTGCTGATAAACTTGGATTAAAACATGGCATACCTGTTAGCTATAAAGCCGGTGACCAGTTAAATAATGCGCTTTCATTGAATGTGATGGAACCAGGCGAGGTTGCAGCAACGGCAGGTACTTCAGGCGTTATTTATGCCGTAGCAGGTAACCTTGTATATGATAAGCAAAGCCGCGTAAATAGCTTCGCACATCTCAATCATCTAAAAAATAAAAAAAGGGTTGGCGTGCTGCTTTGTATCAACGGTACCGGGATAATGAATAGCTGGACAAAAAAATTAATGGGTTCAAGCAAAAGCTATAACGAATTAAACAAAGAAGCTGCAACCATTCCTCCGGGTAGTGAAGGACTATTGGTTTTTCCTTTTGGCAACGGTGCAGAACGAATGCTGAATAATGAAATACCCGGCTCATCTATATTTAATATTGACCTGAATAAACACACTCCTGCCCATGTATACCGAGCTGCGCAGGAAGGCATTGCTTATGCGTTCCGCTATGGACTTGATATTATGCGTGAAAATAATATTGAACCAAAGGTTATTCGTGCCGGTAAGGCCAATATGTTTTTAAGCGATGTGTTTGTTGATGCTTTTGTGAATATTACCAACGTTCCTGTTGAATTATATAATAATGACGGAAGTGTTGGCGCAGCTTTGGGTGCAGGTATTGGCGCCAAAATTTTTGAAGATGAGAAGGCTGCATTTACAAACATGAATCGCTTAAAATTCATAGAGCCTGATGGCAAACATGCCTATGATGAAAGTTATAAAAAATGGAAAGAGGCGCTGGAAAGTTTATTATGAAGCATGTTGATATCATTTTAAAATAATTTTCCTACAATAGTTTTTACTTCAGTTGAAGAAATAGAAATCTTTAGTTACTTGCATAGTTTTATGGCTAAGCTTGTTTTAAATACAGATGCTATTGAGGATAATTTCTTCACCGGTACCCGCCTGCTGGGCATTATGTCGCAATTGAAGAACTATCGTTTTTGCTGGCTCATAAATGCACAGTTAAACTATGACTTCAGGCTGAATGCCGACATGGAAATTCAAATAAGAAAGAAAGGAAGAAATTATTTCTTTGATGTGTACCGCTATTGCGAAACAGATTGTGAAACGGAGCACTACATATATCATAACCAGTTTGAAGGAGAATATTTATTGCCGGAGTTTAAACATTTTGATTTTTTATGGCTGATGAAAGCCGATGTACCCAACGACGAAAGTTTTATAACACTTCAGCAAAATCTTAAAGAAATAGAAGGGGTACAACTGGTAACAGAGCTTGCTCATGATAAGATAAAACACAAACAACATCTTATATTATAATTACTAGTCACATCGTGATTGAACACAACAGCTTTAAACGTTTGAAAGAAAATTATTTTTTAAAGATGAAATAAACAGCCAGTATTAAAAAGCCAAAACCAATCAAGTGGTTAACACGGAACGTTTCGTTTTTAAAAACTATTATAGTGAACAATGTAAAAACGATCAGCGTTATCACTTCCTGTATCACCTTCAGCTGCCATAGATTAAAAGGACCGCCATTTTCAGTAAAGCCAATCCTGTTGGCAGGCACCTGGAAGCAATACTCAAAAAAAGCGATTCCCCAACTTATCAGTATGATACTAAATAATCCAAGGCCATTAAACCAATTCATTTGTTTGAACTTTAAATGTCCGTACCAGGCAAGCGTCATAAATGTGTTTGACAAAAACAATAATCCAATTGTAAAAAGCATTCTTTTCATATTCATTTTCAATTATAATATGCAATAATAAACTGTGCCGAAAATATTTTGTGGAATTATGTCCAATCCGGAAAAATTCAATTGTTATAAAGCTGTACTTAATTTTAATAACAATAAAACGTAAACAAATGGATGAATTCATCTTAATCTTCAGGCATGAAGACGGCAAAAAAATAGCATCGCCTGAACAAATACAGGTCTGGATGAAACAGACCATGGACTGGATCGGAGGCATTGCAGCACAAAACAAATTCGTCGCGGGTAATGGCCTGCCCTTTGAAGAAGCAAAAGTTGTGCATCATAAAAATGTAGTTACCAATGGACCTTTTGGGGACATTAAAGAAACCATTGGCGGATACATTATTGTAAAAGCAGACTCCGTAGAAGAAGCGGTTGGGTTTGCAAAGGGTTGCCCTGTTCTACAGGGTGATGGTAATACAGTTGAAGTAAGAAAAATTGCCAGGGATAATGGCACACATTAATACATAACCATAAAATTCAAAATCATGAAAGAGTTCTTATTAATATTCAGAACAGATTATGAAACCATATCACAACGCACTGCAGAACAAATGCAAACAATGATGCAAAAATGGATGGACTGGCTCGGTGGTATTGCAGCTCAAAATAAACTGGTGAGCAAAGGAAACCGGCTGGAAAACTCCGGGCGTATTGTAAAGTCAAATGATATTGTAACCAATGGCCCTTATACGGATATCAAAGAATCCATCGGTGGTTATTCTATTATTAAATGCACTTCGTATGATGATGCGGTTGAAATTGCAAAAGATTGTCCTGTATTATTAACGGGTGGCAATGTTGAGGTTAGAGAAATTGGTGTTATGTAACTTTACAATCATTTAAAACCTCTGTATAATAATTTTACAGAGGTTTTTTTTATGAATAACCAGGAACTGATACCGCATTTATTCAGAACAGAATTCAGAAAAATTGCAGCCGTACTTTGCAAGCTTTTTGGGATAGAACATATTGAAATAGCAGAAGATATTGCCAGCGAAACTTTTTTGTCTGCATTAGAAACATGGAGTTATAAAGGCGTTCCGCAAAATCCTGTTGCGTGGCTGTATACGGTAGCAAAGAATAAGGCAAAAAATTATATCACACGCAATCAGACCTTCACTAAAAAAATCCAACCCCGTTTACAGCATGCAGCTAACGGCAGTGAAGAAATTGATATTGATCTTTCAGAAAAAAATATTGCAGATAGCCAGTTACAAATGTTATTTGCGATCTGTCATCCTTCTATACCTGTTGAAGCGCAGGTTGGTTTAGCGTTGCGTATTCTTTGCGGTTTTGGCATTGAAGAAATTGCAAATGCTTTCCTCAGTAATAAAGAAACCATTAATAAACGCTTACAACGTGCAAAGGAAAAACTACAGCGCGAAAATGTACAGATTGAATTTCCCTCAGAAAAAGAAATAGATAACAGGCTCGCAACAGTACTTACAACTTTATATTTATTGTTTAGCGAGGGTTATTATTCTGAAAGTAAAGATGTTGTTCTGCGTGAGGACTTATGTCTCGAAGCAATGCGGTTAACCTACCTGCTGCTAGAAAATGAGCCAACCAGCCTTCCGCCTGTAAATGCGTTGCTTTCATTAATGTGTTTTCATGCCTCAAGATTTGCTGCAAGAAAGAATGAACATGGAGAGGTTGTTTTATATCATGACCAGGATGAAAAACTGTGGAACACAGAGTTAATTACAAAAGGCATATACTTTTTGAATAAAGCATCACAGGGAGATGAGATCTCAAAATATCATCTTGAAGCAGGCATTGCATATTGGCATACTATCAAAGAGGATGCAAAAGAAAAATGGGAACATATTTTACAGTTATACAACCGGTTATTACAGATAGAATATTCGCCTGTAGCAGCGCTAAACAGAACTTTCGCGCTTTCCAAGACGCATGGGAAAGAGCAGGCAATTAAAGAAGCAGAAAAACTTAAGTTAATCAACAATCATTACTACTATACACTGCTTGGTGAGTTGTATGCCAACATTGATAATAGGAAGGCAACCCTCAATTTTGAAATGGCATACAGTTTAGCTAAAACCCAGGCCGATAAACAAACTATCAGGAAGAAAATTGATGCATTACGAGGCGACCTATAAAGGTGATTACATTATGGACCTTCGATTAGTCACTAAACAATAAGTACATTGCGGTTTTTAAATCGCTTTAATGACGATAAGACAGAAAATTCTCAAACTGATTTATCCGCTTGTTATATGGAGAAGCAAGGTAAAAGGAAGCCATAATAATATCCTTCAAAATAAAAATCATCATCAGCCGCTTATTCCTGTTTATAATATTCCCTATGAATTAAATAACGGAAGCAGCCAGAATTTATCAGCTTATAAAGGCAAAAAAATCTTAATTGTAAATACAGCTTCAGATTGCGGCTATACCAACCAATATGAAGGGCTGCAAAAATTGTACAGTGAATATGCAGATACACTTGCGATCATTGGCTTTCCCTCCAACGATTTTAAAGAACAGGAAAAAGGCAGCGATGAAATAATAGCGCAATTCTGTAAAATAAATTATGGCGTCACATTTCCGCTGGCAAAAAAATCAGTTGTGGTTAAATCTTTAGAACAGAATAATATATTCAGATGGCTAACCAATAAAGAAGATAATGGCTGGCTTGACACATCACCTTCATGGAATTTCTGTAAGTATCTTATTAACGAAAACGGCATACTCACACATTTTTTTGAACCTGCTGTTGAACCGTTTGATGAAGGTATGATCGCGGCTATCAAGGCTTAAAAACCAATACTTAATTTTGAGTTTATAAACACGATTGCATGAATGAAACATTAAACCGCCCACTTCGGGTATTGGTTGCAAAAGTTGGATTGGATGGACATGACCGCGGTGCAAAAATTATTGCAACAGCTTTACGCGATGCAGGCATGGAAGTAATTTATACAGGCCTGCGCCAAACTCCTGAAATGGTGGTAAATACTGCTTTGCAGGAAGACGTGGATGCAATTGGCATAAGCATTTTAAGTGGTGCACATATGACGGTGTTTCCAAAAATTATACAGTTGATGAAAGAAAGGGAAATGGATGACGTACTGCTTACCGGCGGAGGCATTATACCGGAAGATGATATGCAGCAATTGAATGCAATAGGCGTTGGCAAATTATTTACTCCGGGTGCCAATACCGGCGAGATAGCTGAATATATAAGGCAATGGGTTAAAGCAAACAGAAGTTTCTAAATTTGTGATATGGGTGAGAGAAGGATAAAAATATTTAAAAGCTTTGAGGAGCAGGAAGCATATCATTTGAATTGGATGTTAAACAGCACACCGGCAGAACGATTGCAAGCTCTATACAAAATGCAGCAGATAACAAATAAATTTCACAAACAAGAGTCTGATAAAAGAACCATAATCATTCATAATGGATCTTCTAAATAGTGAATTCCTGCTTTTTCTTTCATGTGCAACAAAGAATAATCTTAAATACTTACTTGTAGGTGGTTATGCGGTAAATTACTACGGCTACAACCGAAACACCAGAGACATGGATGTATGGCTTGAACCAACCAATGAAAACAGAAATATTTTTATTAACACATTAATGTGCATGAATTATTCAGAACAGGAAGTGTCTCCACTTTATGAAGAAGACTTCACACAACTTTTTAAGGCTACAATTGGACCTTATGATGCTTCTATAGATGTTCTTACTTTTTTCCATACTTGTGTAAATTTTGAAGAAGCTTATTCAAAAAAAGAAATTCTTGAGATTGAAAAGAACATTACAGCCAATTTCGTTTCTTATGAAGTATTAATTGAAATGAAGTTAAATACACACAGGGAAAAAGATTTATGGGATGTTGCCCGTCTTGATGAATTAAGAAAATTAAAAAACAAAAAATGATCTATCAAACATTACAAACATCTTTAGAGAATAATACTTACATCATTACTGTTAACCGGCCTGAAAAATTAAATGCACTTAACAAAACAGTAATCGAAGAATTAAGCGCCGCTATTGATGAAGTGTATTCAAACAATGAAGTAAAATCGGCTATAATAACTGGTGCAGGAGAAAAAGCTTTTGTTGCCGGTGCCGATATAAGTGAATTCTCACAGTTGGATGAGCATACGGGTGAAGCTTTGGCTAGAAAAGCACAAAAAATGGTATTTGATAAAATCGAAAATTCACCCAAGCCCATTGTTGCTGCAGTGAATGGTTTTGCTTTAGGAGGCGGTTGCGAACTGGCATTAGCCTGCCATTTTATTATTGCAAGCGACAATGCAAAATTTGGCCAGCCTGAGGTGAATTTGGGTTTGGTACCTGGCTATGGAGGTACACAGCGTTTAGTTCAACTGGTTGGCAAGAATAGGGCCATGCAATTAATTATGACCGGCGAAATGATAAAAGCGAAAGACGCACAACAATACGGAATAGTAAATAAAATTGTTTCGCAAAAAAACCTTTTGGATGAAACAAAACATATTTTAAATATCATTCACACCAAGGCGCCGCTTGCCATTACAAAAGTTATTGAATGCATCAACAACTTCGATCATACACAACAAGGTTATGATTTCGAGATAAAAAAATTTGGTGAATGTTTTATAACCGAAGATGCGAAAGAAGGCGCCGCAGCTTTTTTAGAAAAACGCAAGCCACAGTTTAAAGGAAAATAATTTATATGTCCAACCAAAATATATAAGTACTTATGCATTTAACGCTGCTTAATGAATCACTTTAATCAATTTATATGAAAGTTTTCAATATTTTCTTTTGCATTGTTTTTATATTATTTGCTGCAGTTCAATATAATGATCCCGATGCCCTGAAATGGATCGCTCTTTATTTATATACTGCAATACTTTGCTGGTTTGCATTCCGCAATAAATTTTATCCTATGGCCTACTTAATTGGCATTGCAGTGTATGGCTTATACGCTATCTATAAAATATTTGATGCAAACGGTCTGATAGACTGGATGACCAAACATCACGCAGAAAATATTGCAGAAACAATGAAGGCCGAAAAACCCTGGATTGAAGAATCAAGAGAATTTTTCGGCCTTATTATTTTAATTGTTGTTTTGCTGATTGATTATTTCTATGCGAAGAGAAGGTTAAAGCTGAATAAATAGGCAAGCCTTTAATTATTTATAACTAAAAGACACTAAGCACAAATAATTAAAGCGCTTAGTGTCTTTTTTTTAGTTAAACTGAATCATACTTACGCCTCCCGTAACTGACTCTCTCGGATCTTTTGGAGTAGCTACAATATACAGGCTGTGCATCTTGCCATCTGTTACCGGCTGCAGTTTAACAGGCACAGACATGAATTGTTGTTTTTTGCCAGACGGCGGCAATAAGCTTCCTTTACCAACAACTGTTCCATCCGGTGCGTCTAATCTCAATTCAAAGTCATAACCATATTTAGGTGGACTTTGGGCTCCTACCATCATCACTGCTGAACTAACCCCGGTAAGATCAATGTTATCAACAGCAAACCAGCCTTGCGTTTTTGGCATTATCATTATATACATGCCATTATAGCTGTATGGAGTAAACCCGTTTGCTTTTTCGGTTCCTTTGAATACCAAGCTATTACTATTCAGTACTGCTGTATTTCTGCCGGTTAATGATTTAATATTATTACCGCCTTTATCTGTATAGCTCGCTGATAAAACCAAAGCAGCTCCGGGTTTTGTATTTGCCGGTGGTGTTATCGTTCCTGTTTGCGGCAATGATTTTTTTAATTCTGCCTGGTTAGATAATGATAATACCCATTGCACAATTTGCTGCAAATCACTCTGCGGCAAATTTGGATGCCCAGACATTGCTGTTTCACCCCAAACACCACTACCGCCTTTCACGATCTTTTGGCTGAGATAAGTTGCAGCATTCTGATCTTTTGCATATTTCTGCGCTACCTGCATAAATGATGGACCGATTGATTTTTCATTCTCTTTATGACAGCTTTTGCAATCAAGCGATTGCGTTAGCGCCTTTCCGCCTACCGGTGATGATTCCAGCTCTGTAGCGTTCACTGTTTCTTTATCAACTCCAAGCACATAATCTACAGAAACAAACAGGTTAGCTGGGTCTATTTTGGATGTATCATCTTTATCCGTAACAGTTACAGAATACTGAACCGGCTTACCTGGCAAATAGAAAGTTTTATTAGCCGTTGTAAGCTGAATATTCACTGCAGGTGTTTCATTGCCTGCATATAATTCAACAGGATCGCTTTTGCTGGAGTCTCCGTTTGCATCTTTTACAACAACTGAAAGCTTATAATCACCCGCTGTTGTATAACTATAATCAAGCTGCGGTGTTGATGTCTCTTTCTTTGTACCATTGCCTAAATCCCACACATAATTCATTTTATCGTTTTCCGGATCTTTTGCATCAACAGTTGCATTTACAGCAAACGGTAAAGAGCCCGTTGCTTTATCTACATGTACGGATGCAATTTTTGGAGGACGATTGCCTGATATATAGTCAATTCTTGACAACCCTGCATCAGGATTTTTCTGAAACCAACCGGTGCCATATTCAAGCAAATAAATTTTGCCGTCGGGCCCTACTTCCATATCAATACAATTGGCAAGTTTGATATTCTCAAAGAAAGGTTCCATTTTATCAAAGTCGCCGTTTGGCAACATGGTAACTGCCTTTATCCATCCGCGAATCCAGTCATAAATAATCAGCTTGTCATTATAGTAATCAGGCAACCGTGTTTCTTTCGGGAACATATCAGTATAATACACCGGCCCTGCCATAGCATTACGGCCACCTGTACCCACTTCAGGAAAATCAGGAGACACTGCATAAGGATACCAGATAAATGCAGGTTGCGCCGGGGGCAGATCAGTTAAACCCGTATTGTTTCTTGAATTGTTTACAGGATGTGCCGGGTCAAATGCCGGGCCACTCTTTCCTGTTGTATAATCATAAGCATGATAGGCGTAATTATCTCCTACAAATAAAGGCCAGCCATAAAAGCCTGCCTTGCGCGCCTGGTTCACTTCATCGTATCCACGCGGGCCTCTTGTATCTAAGCTGTCGTTATTTGCATCAGGGCCAACTTCACCCCAATATAAAGCACCGGTCTTCTGGTCAACTGAAATACGATAAGGGTTCCTGTCGCCCATTACATATATCTCAGGCCTTGTTTTAGCAGTGCCTTGCGGAAACAAGTTTCCTTCCGGAATTGAATAAGTACCATCCTCATTTATTTTGATACGCAGAATTTTTCCGCGCAGGTCATTTGTATTGCCGGCAGACCTTCTTGCATCATATTGCAGGTGGCCGGGAATATCATTTAAAGGCGCAAAGCTATTGCTCACATATTTAACGCCGGGCTCATTAAAAGGTGTTGAGTTATCGCCGGTGGACAGAAACAATAACCTGCCGGGGCCAAACGCAAGAGAACCGCCGGTATGGCAACATATCTCACGCTGTGCATGCACTTCAAGAATTGTTTTTTCTGAAGACATATCCAGCGAATCATTCTTAAACGTAAATCTTGACAAACGGTTTACAGAACTATCAACAGGACTGTAATACATATACACCCAGTTATTCTTTGCATAATCAGGGTCTTTTGTAAGGCCCATCAATCCTTCTTCTGCATTCACGCCTGGTGTGTTTGTATGCCAGTACACATTTAATAACCCAACCTGTTTTAACTGTTTCGTATCATTCTTATATAACAATACTTCGCCACGACGCTGCACAATTAGTATATCAAGATCGGGAAGAATAGTCATTTCAGTTGGTTCGAAAAATTCACCCTGTACCAATTGCGTTTTTACGAAACGATCCTGGTCTGGTGGCAATTGTGTTTTGGCTTTTGAATAGTCAAGTTCCTTATTATCGCCGATAGCATACTGGATGCCACCCAACAAATGTTTTAAATAATCAGGCTCTGTATAAGATTCGTTTGTATGTCCCAATGCTGTATAAAATGCACGGCCGCCATCATATTCATGATACCATGACATAGGATGGCCACCCATACGCTTACCACCATGATAACTGTTTTCATCGATCTTAATCAGTACATGCACATTGGCGCTGTCAAATTTTTTAAAGCTGTAAAACTCATCGGTGCGTTTCCATTGTTGTGGAAGGCCTTTAGTTGCTATAAAGTTCTGGTCAACTACATTAAACACACCCGGCTGCACATTCGGGAATGTATCATGAATACCGGGATGATCATAAAAATATCCACCCACCAGTCTTCCATACCAACCCCAATCATACTCTGTATCTGCCGCAGCGTGAATACCTACATAACCACCGCCAGCCTGTATATATCTTTCAAACGCCGCCTCCTGCCTGTAATCAAGCACATCACCTGTTGTGCTTAAAAAGATAACGGTGGAATAGTTTTTTAATGTGCTGTCATTAAACATATCAGGATTGGTGGTAGTATCTACATCAAACCCGTTCTCCGCTCCCAGCTTTTGAATGGCTGCAAAGCCGCTGGGAATTGATTCATGATGAAATCCTTTAGTTAAGGCAAATACCAGCACTTTAGGCTTGCCGTTCCTTTTACCACTGCATGAAAAATAAATGCACACGATAAAAAATGCAGCAGCTAAAACAAAAATTTTTTTCATTTGGCTATATAGATTTGATAAAAAATTGGAGTGGTTAAATGTAAATGTAAAGCGTTAAACATAAAGCAATTGAAATAAAATTTATTATCAACAGCTAAAAATAGCTTTTTCTATAGTAGGTCTTGTTCCTGAAAATCTGAACATACTTCCACATTAATTAGACAGTAAACATTTGAGGATGCATAAAAAATTAAACTGCTTTTATTATTTTGCCCCGCAATTATCACAAACTTATCTTGATGATTATACCACCTGCACGTTTGTTGCTGCTGTTTTTTATACTTATTTGTTTCAGTAATATATATGGCCAGGGATTTTTAAAAGCTTCAGGACAAAAGATCGTAAATGAAAAAAATGAAAACGTTCTGCTAAGGGGAATGGGTTTGGGAGGATGGATGCTGCAGGAAGGATATATGCTTGGCTTAAAAGGCAACAACCCGCAGTTCGCCGTAAAAAACAGGATAAGTAAATTATTAGGCGAAGCCAAAATGGAAGAATTCTATAATGCATGGCTCAATAATTTTATTACCAAAGCTGATATTGATTCAATGCATGCCTGGGGTTTTAACTCAGTACGGCTTCCTATGCATTACAACTTATTTACTTTGCCCGTTGAGCAGGAGCGGGATTCATCCCAACAAACATGGTTAACAAAAGGCTTTGCGCTTACAGATAGTTTACTGAGTTGGTGCAAGTCAAATAATATGTACCTCATCCTCGACCTGCATGCTGCGCCGGGTGGCCAGGGAAATGATATTAATATCTCCGACAGGGATACAACCAAACCATCTTTATGGCAAAGCAAAGCCAACAAAACAAAAACCATTGAATTATGGCGCAAGCTGGCTGAGCGTTATAAAGACGAACCATACGTTGCCGCCTATGATATTTTGAATGAACCTAACTGGGGTTTTGATGATTTGGCGAATGATAAAAATGGATTGAATGAACAGCACAACCAGCCGCTAAAAGAATTATATATAAATATTACAAAGGCTATCCGCTCTGTTGATAAAAAACATATCATTATTATTGAAGGCAATGGCTGGGGCAATAATTATAAAGGCATGTTGCCGACATGGGATGATAATTTGGTGATGAGTTTTCATAAATACTGGAACGAAAATGATGTAAATTCAATACGACACATTCTCGACTACCGCAACAAATACAACGTTCCTGTTTGGCTGGGAGAAACCGGCGAGAATTCCAATACATGGTTTACAGATGCCATACAATTGTTTGAAAGCAATAATATCGGGTGGAGCTGGTGGCCGCTGAAAAAACTGGGTAATAATAATCCTTTACAAATAAAAATAAATGAGAACTACCAACAGCTTGCCGATTTCTGGAATAAAAAAACAACCACTGCACCTGACGCATCAAGTGTCTATAACGGTTTGATGGGATTTGCTGATAGTGCCAATATACGTTTCAATATTGTGCACAGGGATGTGATTGATGCTATGTTCCGCCAGCCTTTTGCTACTGCAACATTGCCTTTTAAGGCTAATAATATAGGCGCATCTGATTTAATCATTAATGCAGTTGATTACGACCTGGGCAGAAATAATTTTGCTTATTTCGATAAAGACACCGGTAATTATTATATCTCACGCGGCGGAAGAAATGCAGGCAATAAAGGTCACACCTATAGGAATGATGGTGTAGATATTTTTAAAGATGATGCGCAACCAGGAACATATTATGTAGGCAGTATTGAAGACAGCGAATGGATTCAATATACTATTAATGTTACTGATGCCGCATCATGCACTTTAAGCCTGAAAGTTGCTGCTGAAAACAACGGGCAGGCATCTTTTATTATTGATGGTAAAACTGTGTTTGATAAAAAAAATATTGCAGCAACCGGTTCATTAAACAACTGGCAAACAGTATCATTGGGAAATATGCAGTTAAGCAAAGGCGGGCATATTATCAAACTATATTTTAATACAGGCGGATTTAATTTAAAACAAATCATCTTCGCCAAACAATAGCATTTAATTATTAAGTTCTATTTTTATTATGTTATCGGCTGTGGTACAGATGGCATCGTCCCTTGTGTCACTCCCTTCAACAGGAGGATCACTGCTCAGCAGAATTAATTCAGTACAAGGGAGTGATCCCCAATCAGGTTGAGGACAGGCACAACCGTGATCAATTGAAAAGTTGCAGCTAATAACAAAAAAATATTGCAACTTTCATTGAGACAATAAAAAAACATAATGAACGAAATAAATACCACCGCCGGCTAAATAAATAATTTTAAAAAAGATTGTAATGCCCAAAAGTTTAATCGCAGGAATAGGAATGTATGTGCCTGAAAATGTGGTAACGAATGATTACCTCACAAAGTTTATGGATACGAACGATGAATGGATACAGGAACGCACCGGTATAAAAGAGCGCAGGTATGCACACCGTACCAAAGAAACCACCACTACTATGGGTGTTGAAGCCGCAAAAATTGCCATGGAAAGAGCTGGCGTTACACCACAGGATATCGACTTTATCATTTTCGCAACGTTGTCGCCTGATTATTATTTTCCGGGTTGTGGTGTTTTAGTGCAGCGGGCATTAAACATGAAAGAAATCGGCGCGCTTGATGTACGCAACCAGTGCAGCGGTTTTATATATGCTTTAAGTGTGGGCGACCAGTTCATCAAAAGCGGCATGTATAAAAATATTTTAGTAATCGGCAGCGAGAAACATTCTTTCGGCCTTGATTTTAATACACGCAGCCGCAACATTTCTGTAATATTCGGCGATGGCGCCGGTGCTGTAGTGTTACAACCAACCGAAGATGAAAACCGTGGCATAATAAGCACCCATTTGCACAGCGATGGCCACAGTGCAGAAATTCTTGCTATGTATAACCCCGGTACGCATGCTAATTTCTGGCAGGAAGGGCTTGCCGATTTTGATGATGCTGAAATAGGTGAAATGTTTGAAAGCCATACAATGATCGATAAGGCGCAAAATCGCCCCTATATGGATGGTCCCGAGGTATTTAAAAAAGCCGTGGTCAAATTCCCTGAAGTAATTATGGAAGCGCTGAATAAGAATGGTTATACAACTGCAGATATTAAAATGCTTATTCCGCACCAGGCTAACCTGCGCATAAGTCATTTTGTGCAGCAAAGGCTAAAGATGAAAGACGACCAGGTTTACAATAATATACAGAGATATGGAAACACAACTGCAGCTTCTATACCGCTGGCGTTATGCGAGGCCTGGCAGGAGGGAAAAATAAAAGAAGGCGACCTTGTATGCCTCGCTGCCTTCGGCAGTGGTTTTACCTGGGCCAGCGCATTATTGCAATGGTAATTATTTAAGGATTTTTATCAGTAAAGCACTCAGTGAAGAAATATTGTTTGGCTTTACGATATAATCAAGGGCACCAAGCTTCAACGCTTTTTGCCCCTCTTTTTCATTAATACCGGTTGAGTACATATAGACCGGCACGCCGGCAACCCTGCTTATTTTTTTTATTTCCTGCAGGCAGATCATGCCGTTTACTCTTGGCATGTTCACATCAATAAAAATATAATTGGGATCAAGTTCTTTTAAGATGCCCAAAGCCTCGTCACAACTGCCTGCACTTATAAAACTGTAATCATCATCTAAATTTTTTAAAGCAGATAAAAATATTTCATGTTCATCCTCATCATCATCAACCAGTAATATTATTTTTTTTGCAGCAAGCTTTTTTCCTACGATGTATTCTTGTTTTTCTTGCATTCCCATTTATTAAGTTAAATAAGTCCCGAGTTTTTGTCTGATTAACTAAATCCCTGAGTTTAAAATCGCCTAAAAATAAAAATTTCTATGAAAAAATTTACTTCTTAAGTTACGGATATTAAAAATTTTAAACATTTTCAAACAGGCAAAATTCATACGGCTGTATAATTAAATATTCATGGTCAGCTCCGATAGTGTACGTTTTTTTATTCCAATGATTATAAAGATTGTATGATTTTATACCTTGCTCTTTAAAAACGTACCAGGTAACAAATGCCTCCCGGTCGCTGAAATTAAACAGGCAAAACATTTTCTGATCTTCAGCCTCCCTTACAAATCCTGCAACATGAATATTATGCGGCGAAAGCCAGGTAATATTTTTATAATCAGCAAATGCAGTAATTTTTTTTCTAAGGTTGATCAGTTGTTGTGTGGCCGAAAATATCCTGTTCTCAGTTGCTCCTTCAACTTCAATCCTTTTATTTTTTTCCCAGTTTATAAGTGGACGATGCATCCAGCGGTTATCATAACTCTTACCTGCATCATTCAAATAAGAATAATCGTTTGTATAACCAGCTTCATCACCATAAAAAATCATAGGAAGCCCACCTACAAAAAAGCTGAGCGCCTGCATCAAAAGAATTTTTTGAATGGATGTTTTTACCGCCGCATCATTGTTTTCTATAATTGCTTTTTCAAGTCCGCATAAACTTGCCAGCGAGCCGCTTATTCTTGCATCCTGTGTTTTTGGGTTTACGCCAAATAATGCACCTCTTGCAGGAGAGCCATAATAATTTCCTGAATAATATTCTTTCAAAAATCTCCGGTGGTCATAAGCGTTATAACCCGATTGCTCTATCATAGCATCAGTATAGCCTAAACCAATATCGTCATGGCAGCGTGTATAAGTTATCCAGGAGGTACCATAAGGTTTTTGCAACAGTTCATGCTGCTCAGCCAGCATTACCCTCGTATCTGCAGTTGCCAATGCATCCCACTGTAACGACATTTGTGTGGCATTGTAAGCAAAATCGCATTCCTTGGCAACAGCCAGACCTGTTCCGAAATATTTCATTATCTCCTGTGGCGATACTATAGCTTCACCAAGCAAAGCCATGCCTGGCGTTGCCACATTCACGCATTGCTTTATCAATTGCAGAATGGTATGCGCCTGTGGAAGGTTTTGTGAAGTTGTACCTAATTGTTTCCATATAAAAGCCGGCGCATCAATGCGTAAAATATCAACACCAAGGTTTGCATAGAAGAAAATATTATCAAGCATCTCAACAAATACTTCAGGATTGGTATAATTCAGATCCCACTGATAATTGTGAAACACCGTCATCACCCATTTATCACACTCAGGTATATAAGTGAAATTTCCGGGCGCGCTCTCCGGGAATATCTCAGGCATAGTACTATCGAATTCATCTGGTGTTGAACGGTCAGAATACATATAGAAATAATCCTGGTATTTAGCTTCACCCTGCTTTGCTTTTTTTGCCCACTTGTGCTGATGCGATGTATGATTAAGTACTATGTCAATCATTAAATACATTTCCTCTGCATTCAGATTTTCTTCGAGTGTTGCGAGATCATCCAGCGTACCAAATCGTTCATCTGTTTTTCTAAAATCTGAAACCGCATAACCACCATCACTCTCCCCTTCAGGGCTTTCAAACAAAGGCATCAAATGCAAAAGATTTACACCGAGCTTTTTAAGGTATTCAAGCTTGCCGGAAAGGTTTTTTAGGTTGCCGCAAAACCTGTCAACATACAAACTCATTCCAACAATATTATTGCTCAAAAACCAAAAACCTTTCTTTAGCTTTTCTTCATCCTTCTGTTTTAAACCATCACTTCTTTTTTTGTATGCCGTAACTATTGTTTGCAATAGTGTTTCAAACATTGCATCAGCCTGCGGATGGTCTGCGTACAAATTTGAATATAGATTATTGATCGCGGCAGCATCCGCCATAAAACGGGTATAGAATAAATTGTCTTTACCGGCAAAATCGATAGATGCATTCTGAAGTTCTGAGTTGATGCGCTGATGAAGGCTGAAATTGTACATCTTGTTTCCTTGCTAAGTTTTTATAAATACAACTATTCTTTTAAAAGGTTCAGAGCATTAGATCATAGCAGCTTATTTAAAGAAAGATCTCACTACTTAAATGTTTAAAAGCCTCCATTGCGCCCATATACTCGCAGGTGCGTGCCCCGGCCTTATTAGCATTATAAATAATATTCTTCCAGTTTTCAAAAGAGATGTTATTTAAATCTTCATGCATTTTACTAAGTTGGTATAATACGGCACCCACAAATGCATCCCCTGCGCCGGTGGTATCAACCACTTTTACATGTATGCTTGGCACAATAACCGTTTCCTGGTTTATATTAAGCATAGTGCCTTCTTTGCCGATGGTTATCGCAAATACAGCATTGGTTTTTTTACTGAGTATCTTTACTGCATCGGCTAAAGTCGCGGCGCCGGTTATCAGCATGGCCTCTTCATCACTTACCTTAAAGAAATTACAGCTCTCAAGGAAATTCCACGACTGGTCAATAAAGGTTTGGATATTATTTCTAAACAACAGATGCCGGTAATTAGGATCAAAGCTGATGAATAAATTTTTCTGTAAGGATTTTTGCAAGGCACCCTGGTAAGCAGCCTGCAAAGGGCCTGGTAAAAATCCGGTAGCTGAACCAAAATGAACGATGGAAAATTTATCAATATCAATCTTTTCAATTTCTGCGCGACTTAATTCACCGTCTGCACCGCGGTTAAAAACAAAATCTCGTTCACCGTCTTCCATTAAAGAAACGAAAGCAAACGTGGTAAAATAATGGTTATCCTGGAACATCCATTTTGTAGATACTTTAAAAGATTGCATTACTTCAATAAGATGTTTACCAAAAGGATCATTACCTACTTTGGCAACAAGTTCAACCTCTCCACCAAGCGCTGCAATAGCGGCTGCAACATTGGTTGGCGCACCGCCTGCCTTCTTTAAAAAATGCTGCCCTTCGGTAAGCGATGTGCCTTTATCGGTGCAGATCATGTCTATCAATGCTTCGCCGATACAAAGTATTTTGCCGGTTGCAGGTTCTAACGGAGCGTCCAGAACATCATCGTATTCATTTAAACTATTTTTTGCCATTGTATTTATTTAAAGTTGTATCAGTTTTATTTATGTCGATGCGGAATTCAAGCTTCCTGTTTGTTGATGTGAATTGCGTCGTATCAATCATATTTAATATAACCATTGAATCATTCAACCGTTGAAGATGAAAAACATAATCATCGGTCTATCCATCAAATACTTTTATGATCGTATTTGCTGCGGGCTTTTTTTAACTACTCTTAAATAATCAGGGGCCGTTGCACCGCCACCAATATATTGCACTTCAATTTGAACAGAATCGTTCATCTTATAGCTTACAATATTTTTTTTTCAACCATTGATAAACAACCATTGCATAAAACTATTAGTAATAAACAAGTTAACAGTATTGGCTTGAATTCATGAATAATTCTTACATCAATTATTACTTTTATGAATGTAGTTTTAATGCCCGCCCGATAAAGGAATATCTATTTCATCAACAGGTTTTACCACTTTAATTAAAGTAGTTGCCAGCGATGCCATCAATAATAAAACGCCTGCAAATGTGAGCGCATTAGATGGATTGCCGCCGAGGAAATGTTCATACACATAGCCAAACGACAGTGTTTGCAGGATCATCGGTATAACGATCATCATATTTACAATACCCATATAAACACCATAACGTTCTTTCGGAATACTGCCCACCACCATTATATACGGCACACCCATCATACTTGCCCAGGCTACACCAAAGCCGATCATCGGCGCAAACAAATAATACCTGTTTTCAATATGCGGTAAAATGAATAATGAAATGGCTGCAAGCATCAAACAAAATACATGCACTCTTTTAGCGCTGAATTTATTTGCCAGCCACACAAGGGCAAATGCCGAGCAAAAGGTAACGATGTTATAAAACCCATTTACCAGGCCTGTCCATCCAACGGCCTGTTCATATAATTCTTTATTAGCTTCTGCAGTAGTATGCCATACGGATTTTGCAATACTTAACGAAATGAACTGCCAGTAACAAAACATCGCATACCATTGAAACAGGTATACCAATGCCAGCTCCCACAAAGTTTTCGGCATATCTTTTATAGCGGTAATTATTTCTATAAAAGGTTCAAATATTCCTCCTTTATGTACCCGCAGTTTTTCCAACTCTCCAGGTGTTGGTGGTATTTCAGGTGTTTTAGAAACAGACCATAAAACTGAACCAATAGAACAAACAGCACCTACAAAAAAAGAGCCGTACACCCAATATGGAATACCGCTTTCACCTGAGCTTGTTAATGTTTCTCCCTTAATAATCTTTTGAAAAACAAACAATGAAATGTTAGCCAGCGTAATACCAAGCCCTGTAAAAAAACTTTGCGTGAGAAAGCCCAGCGCTCTTTGTTCATGCGGCAGCTTGTCTGCGATAAAAGCGCGGTAAGGTTCCATGGCTGTGTTATTGCTGGCATCCAACAACCACAACAAACCAACCGCCATCCACAAAGCGCTGGAAAAGGGAAACAAAAACAAACAAAGACTGCAACCAATAGCACCGGTTAAAAAATAAGGTTTGCGGCGTCCCCATTTCGGATGCCAGGTTTTATCGCTTAATGCGCCGATCAATGGCTGGATAATTAATCCAGTCATTGGTCCTGCAAGATTTAAAATAGGTAACTGCTCCGGCCTTGCATGCAGAAAAGCATATAATGGATTAATAGCAGTTTGTTGCAACCCGAAGCTGTATTGGATACCAAAAAACCCAAAATTCATATTGATGATCTGGCTAAAGCTAAGCTTCGGTTTTACAAATGACATGGCAATGGTTTGAATGCTAAATATAATTAAACCTTATTTACAACTATTCAATGCTTTTTATTTACGGGAATCTTTTTTCTCGCTTTAGAACAGGGGCTTTTATTTTGCATGAATGATTTCTGCCTATAAAAAACGCAGGCTTGCTTTTATAACTGTTGTATACTGGTTTTTGCTGCTGTTTATTGTGGCCGCATGGGTGTGGTGGTTTATATCATTGCAAAACCAGAACGACCAGATGCGCATATTCAGGTTAATGCAACTGAATAAAGATGATGCAGCTTATGAACAGAACCTCTTTCTCATAAATGATGACCATAGAAGAAAAACCGGGCAATATATAAGTGAAGGCATTACGTTCGTGATTGTAACATTAATAGGCGCTGTATTTGTTTACCGCTCGGTTCGAAAACAATTCATGCTAACGAAGCAGCAACAGAATTTTATGATGGCAGTTACGCATGAATTAAAAACGCCTATTGCTGTTGTGAATCTCAATCTTGAGACCTTACAGAAAAGAAAGCTGGATGAAGAAAAGCAGCATCATATTATACAATCTACTTTACAGGAAGCAGACCGATTAAATGACCTTACTTCAAACATTCTCATCACATCACAGCTCGAAAGCGGCAACTATATGCCCGATAAAGAAAAAGTTGAGCTTTCTGAACTTGCTTATAAGTGTGCCTCTGTCTTTGCGCATCGCTTTCCACTGAGAACAATCAATATGGATATTGAAGAAGATATTTTTATTAACGGGGAAAAATTATTGGTGCAGTTGCTTATCAATAACCTGTTGGATAATGCTTTAAAATATTCTTCAAAAGAAAAGCCGGTGAGCATTGAATTGAATGAAGAACAAAACAAAGTGTTGTTAAAGATAAAAGACGAAGGCGCAGGCATTAATGATGAAGAAAAGAAAAAAGTATTCGGTAAATTTTATCGCAGCGGTAACGAAGCTATACGCAAAACAAAAGGAACGGGACTTGGCTTATATCTTTGCAGACGTATTGCGGATAGCCATAAAGCAAAAATTAAAATAACAGATAACCAACCCGCAGGCAGCATCTTTACTGTTGAATTTAATGCAGCATAAAGTGTGCATGATGTTTCGGATAATTTTATTTTAATATGAAAGAAGAAAAGGCAAATATTTTATTGGTTGAAGATGAAGAAAACCTTCATGAGACTTTAAAGCTGAATCTTGAAATGGAAGGTTATTCCGTTACATCAGCTTACGATGGCAACGAGGCGATGAAAATGATAGAAGAAGAATACTTCGATCTTATTATTATGGATATTATGCTGCCAGAAATGGATGGCATAAGCATTACGGAAAATATCAGGTTAAATAATAACGATGTCCCTGTTTTAATACTCAGTGCTAAAAATACCGGCCATGATCGTGTGCTTGGATTAAAAAAAGGCGCAGATGATTACCTGACCAAGCCTTTCAATCTTGAAGAACTTTTATTAAGAGTAGATAAGCTCATCATTAAAAACAAAAAGATCGCAGACAAGGATTTTGTATTCGACACTTATAGTTTTGATGATAACACGATTGATTTTAAAGCACAGGAAGTGATCTTGAAAAACGGCGATAAAGTTGAGCTAAGCAAAAAAGAAACGATGCTCTTAAAACTGCTCATCGAAAATAAAGGCCAGGTTGTAACAAGAGAAAAAATATTACAGTCTGTGTGGGGTTATAAAGTGTATCCCAACACAAGAACAATAGATAATTTCATTCTCAACTTCAGAAAATATTTTGAAACAGACAGCCGCAATCCAAAGCATTTTCACTCAGTACGCGGTGTTGGCTATAAGTTTACCGATTAGCTTTCAGTTTGTACTTGTTCTATCGCCTGCTTTAATTCATTGTAATAAAAATCAAGATCTGTCTCTGTTTCAAAAGGTGCATACAATTTTAAATTGATCACTTCATACAAAGCATTTATTTTATTGTACACAGCCGCATCTGTAGTTTTTTGTTTCAGCTCTTCCAATAAAATATGTTCCGAATACTGGTTCGAATCAAGCTTTTCAGCAACGGCTTTTGTAAGCAGGTTTTTTGCTTTCATAAAAAAGAGCTTGTTATCCGTTATGGTTTTTAATTCGCTTAAATGGCGGGAAAAATCAGTTCTGTATTTAACCTGGTAAACCGGCGGAGGTGGCGTAAAAACAGGTGCTGCAGTAGCAACAGTAACAGGCACTGCTTTCAATGCACGCAGTTTGTTTCTTCGTTGTGAAATTAATCCCACCAAAAGAACCGTGATAGCAAGTGCAGGCACGATCCACAAATATTGCCTGTTGGTAACATCATAATTTACCACGTTAGCAAAAGCATTGGTACCGGAAAGTGCTTTGGTAAACGTTACCTGTATGCTATCAGTAACTACAGTTTGATAATTTTTAGAGACCGTATTAAAGAAACTGAATTCGATGGGCGGAATAACTACGTTGCCCTCCTTCTTTCCAACAAACGGAATATCAAAAGTGCGGTCGCCGCTAACAGGAAAATTGTCCTGGTTCACATGCTGTGAATCTTTTCCTTCGAAATGTTCTGTATTGCGTGGCCAGGCAACTTCAGGTTGATTGATCGCGTCAAAATTGCCTGCGCCTCTGATGGTTACAATAAGATGCCCGTTTTCCCCAACCGGTATCTTATTATCTGCTGCAGTGGCAGTAATGCCGAATGTTCCCAGTATACCATAGAAATTCCCGGGCTTATTTTTTTGCGGCAGATCAGCTACATCAACAGAAACATCTGCATTGCCTACTGTAACGTTGTACCTTTTTGTAATGTAAGGATTAGATGCATCATACATTTCAACCGCGTTATCCACATATGCGTTGCCGAGTGAAAGTTTACCTTGCTGTAATGGTGTAATCTGCACTTTTCTAATTGTGTAAACAGAAAAAGATTCGTTGTTGATGTCTTCTGATTCAGGCCCCTGGTCAAAATTTAATTCTTTAACACTGCAACCGGTAAACTCTGGCTGCTTCGTTACAGTAGGGCGATCATTCAGATCACTTTCAACATAAAATTTATAGGTTGCCATAACAGGCTCCCCTACAAAAATCTTATTCTTATTAGTGAAGACTTTTATGAACATTTTTTGTTTTAGCAGCTCAATAACATCCGTATCACTAATGTTTGTATTTTTCGAAGGCTCATTGAATAAAGAAGGTAAACTGCTCGTACCTGATTGCGCATCCAGGGCAAAAACACTGCATACAAACATCACCAAAAACAATATACGCTTAGCTGTAAATACCATTGCTGCAAAATTATACAGAGAGATTTTTTTTATGAGCCGGCCATGGGTTAAACAAATCAAAAATAAAAAATTAACGACTCTTAAGTGCTTTCATTTTTAGTTATGTTTGTCTGCATAAAAATTTAACGCATGCCATTTTCTTCCCTGGATACGATCATAGATTTTTTAGAGCCTTTGAATATAGATATGATTTCCAACGACGGAAGTTATAACTCCAAACAATTGGGCAACAGCGTTGATATTTATACAAATAATTTTCCGGATGTAGCGGCTGCAGACCTTATAATTGTTGGATGCAGCGAAACACGCGGTGCCGGAGTGCCTAAGCAGGATGATGAAGGTGTTAATGCAATACGCACACATTTTTATAACCTGTATCACTGGCATGCGGATGTTAAGATTGCTGATATCGGTAACATTAAACCCGGAGCTTCACTTACTGATACTTGTGCTGCACTGGAACAGGTATTGAGTGAATTGTCAGTATTTGGAAAAAAGGTGGTTATCCTCGGCGGTTCGCATGATATAATGATGGCGCAATACAACATGTTTGCCACTCAACAAAAGGTTATAGAAGCTGTTTGCGTGGATGCTTTCCTGGACATGAATACAGACAGCCGCCTGCCTGCAGATAGTTTTTTAATGAACATGTTTACGCGGGAACCGAACTTCTTAAAACATTATAATCATATCGGCTTTCAGAGCTATTTCGTACATCCTTCCATGCTGGAAACCATCGACAAACTGCGCTTCGACTGTTACCGTGTTGGCATAGTAAAAGAACATATTGAAACCATGGAACCGGTGGTGCGCAACGCGAATATTTTCGCTTTCGATATTACATCAATTCAACACAGCCATGCGCCTGCGAATAGAATTACACCTAATGGTTTTAATGGAGAAGAAGCCTGTATGCTGATGCAATATGCGGGCATGAGCAGCCTGGCGAATACCATCGGCATTTATGGTTATAATTATAAGCAGGATATAAGTGATCTTACCGCAAAACAAATAAGCCACATGCTTTGGTATTTGATGGATGGCATTCAGAAAGGAAAGAATGAAGCGCCGCTTGAACAGCGTGAATACTATAATGAGTTCAAATTAATGTTCGCCGATTTTGAAACCATGTTCTTACAAAGCAAAAAAACACAGCGCTGGTGGATGCAGTTACCCGATAAAACCTTTGTTGCCTGCAGCGGAAAAGATTACGTAACAGCCCTGAATAACGATATCCCCGAAAGATGGCTGAGAGCAGCAGAGAGAAGTTAAGTAACCTCACCCTCATTCCCTCTCCAATGGAGAGGGATGCTCATGACGTTCACAGCGTGTTTATTGAAACTAACATTAGAACAATGCAAGCATAAATACAACCACTTCATCGTCATGCCCAACTTGATTGGGCATCTCATTCGTAAGTTTCTCAAATCCTTATTATGAGCAATGTCTCTTTAATTTGGCGTGCGCGTCGGAAGGACATTGCGTTTTATTTCGGTCATAATATTTTTTATAATTGCCTCAATGATCCGCACAGCGGATTCCCCCTCGCGGGAATGACGTTCATAATGTGTTTGTTGAAACTACCATTATAAGAATGTAACTATAAATAAAACAACCCGCCGGTTATACACCAACGGGTTGTTGTAAAGCAATTAAAATTTACTTATTGTGGTATCACGGTTTCGGCACTGCTAAGCGGGCCGTTACCTGCGCTGTTTAGCGCCAGCATGCGCAGGTTAAGCTTTACGCCGCTTTCCATGTTGTGCAACAAAGCCTTGCGGTGCGTATCAGCCTGCACATAAATTGTTTCGTTACCGGCGGTAATTACAATTACATTATCATTCTGTTTAAGGGTAACGGCGCTGGTGGCAGCTATGTATAAATAAGCTTTTGCCGCAGTATCTGCGTCGCAGCCTATGCTGGCGGTGCCATGCCCGTGTTCTACTGTAGCCTCCACATTTTTGCAGGCGCCGGGCACTTGTGCCGGGGTGGTTTCAGCTTTGGTAGGCGTGCAGCCAGCCAGGCGAATAATTTGTTCGTTGCCGTTTGCCACCGTGCCTACATATTTTGCTGTGCTGCGAAAAGCGCCGTCCCAGGCCTTTTCAATATTCAGCAGCGCAGCGGCAGCCGTTCTGTCGCCGGTGCGTGCATTCACAACACCTTCGCCAAGCGATTGGTTTAAAGTGGTTAAAGTTTCCGGCGGCACCGGCAGGTTGGGGAAAGTTTCGGTATTAGCCGAAATGCCATTTATTATTCCTGCGCCAACCGATACTTTACGTTCGGGAGATAATCTAATAAAATCGAGGGAAGCAGTTACGTTCCGTTGCATACATGTAAGTTTTAGTTATTAAAAAGGCTAAAATAAGTTGTTAACCGGAACAAAAAAATCAAAATCATAGTTTTTATAACAAAAATGATATGCTTTTTATGTAAACCGGCCTGGATTTTACTAAAACCGATATTGTTTTTAATGAAAGTGACCTCACTTTTGACGAAAGTGAACTTGCTTTTGACGAAAGCGATATTGCTTTTGACGAAACAGACCTCGCTTTTGTTGAAAGCGATATTGTTTTTGATGAAAGCGAGCTGGTTTTTGTTGAAACCTGATTAAAGCTGTTGGTGAAGAACACCAATAGCGGCAAAAAACTTTTAACGTCACTTAATTCTGTTTTATAAACTCATAAGGCGCGTTCTCCATATACCCACCTGCTCTAACTGTTACAGATTTTACTTTTCCACTTTCAACTTTAAATGTAAAAACACATCTTCCAAAGTCGGGGTCGGTGTAAACAGCGTAGAAACGATTGCCACCCAGCGGTTGCAAGGCTGCATACATATCAGGTTGACGTGGGAATTTCATTTTTAGGCTTCCTTTATCTGCCACAATTTCCACATTTCCATATAAGTCATTGAAATATCTGCCCGTATAGCTTTGCAAAGGCAAATCAGTTTTAAGGTGAAGTGCGGCAGAGTCTTTTAATTGCTTCTCTACGCTGTCTTGCTGAGCACGATCCTTTTGATAACCGCTCAAGAAAAATTCACTATAGTTACGATAGGGCAGGTTTAAATATGCATCTAAAATTTCACGTCTCAAAGCTGCATGAAAATAGGCCTGATCTGTATTACTTAATACAATAATGCCCAGCTTTTCTTCTGGTACTAATGCAATTTCACTATTAAAGCCTGTTATAGAACCCCAATGAAAAACTAATGCCCTTCCTTCATAGTCTCGTAAAAACCAGCCCAGCCCATATAAAGTAAACTGACCTCTGTTAAAAAAAGGCATGTCGTTACCAAGAATAGAATGAGGCGTCCATGTCGCTTCAATCACCTGCGCCGGGATTATTTCTTTTCCTTTATACATTCCCTTGTTCAGCAGCATTAATATCCATTTGCTGACATCATTTGCTGATGTGCTGATCGTGCCAGCAGGAGCAAGATTATCAACTTCGGCAAATGGCTCTGTTATAAGCGTTCCGTCTACAATTGTATGAGGCAAAGCTTTGTTAGTTGCATTGGGCAGGTCTTTACTCAGTGCCAATGTTCTTGTCATGCCAAGTGGCTCAAATATTAGTTGCTTTACATAATCTTCCCATTGCAAGCCGGTAGCTTTTGGTATTATTTGCCCGGCTGCTACAAATGCTGTATTACTGTATCCCCACGTGGTACGAAAAGGATAAGCTGCTTTTGTATAGCGCATATTTGCAATTACTTCTTCTCTGGAGAGATTGCTTTTCCAATTGGCAATATCGTTCTGAGGGGGGCCAAAACCAAGACGATGACAAAGTAAATCTCTAATGATAGCTTGTTCACCTGCAAGTGTATCATTCAGCTTAAATGCAGGTAGCCATTTAGTTACTTTATCATCAAGGGATAGTTTTTTTTCGTAATCAAGTGTTGCAAGAGCCGTTGCCGTAAACGCTTTGGTATTGGAGGCAATCATGAACAACGTATTTTCATCTACGCTGTCATTCGTGTTCATTTGTTTTACCCCATAACCCTTTACAAAAATCTGGCTGTCTTTAACAATACAGACTGCAAGGCCTGGAACGTTCCAATCATGTAATCCTTTTATAATGTAGTTATCAAGACTATCTCCAATGAACGACCGAGCAGTAGTTTGAGAAAATGAGGGAGTAGCTAAAACATGCAAAATCAGAAAAGCTGTGACGGATACAATTTTTTTCATTAGGTTAATTTTTGGGTGTTACATATAATGGTGAAGTATAGGCATTAATAGCCGCCAACACGTAAATTTATGACATAAGCTACTATTCTTTAAGAAAATCAACCATTGAATACCTACTGATTGATATATACATTTTCGCCTTTGTTAATGTTCTTCACCAACGAAATATTTTCAAACAATCAGCATGTTTTATTTCAACACGCACGTTGAAGTTATGCTGCTATGCAGATATGCAGTACAAGTGTTGCGACGCAAGGAACGATGCCACCTGTACTGCTGCCGGTCACCAAAAAATAATTGCAATTAAAACGGTAATTCTTCTCAGCAATGTCTCTTTAATTTGCCTTATGGGCCGGCAGGATATTGCGTTGAAATGCAAGTACGATAATCATTACAAAAGTAATTTTATAGAGGGCAATGTCGTTCCTTCACTCATAATCCTGCAAACAGACATTGCGGGAAAATCAGGCATTGATTTTAAAAGCGGATAAAATTTGCGCAATCCGGACAATTCGGTAACATTTGTGCCAGCGGTAATTATAATAGACGATAATCAGAATAAAAAAATCATTATGGCAGAAGATAAACTTGCAGTATTAATTGATGCAGACAATGTTCCTTATTCAAATGTGAAGGAGATGCTTGAGGAGATTGCAAAAAACGGGACACCGACAATCAAGCGAATTTATGCTGACTGGACTAAGCCGACTGTTTCAGGTTGGAAAAATGTTCTTTTAGAAAATGCGATTACACCCATTCAACAATACAGCTATACTACCGGAAAAAATTCGAGCGACAGTGCATTGATAATTGACGCTATGGATATTTTGTATTCAGGAAAAGTAAATGGTTTTTGCATTGTTTCAAGTGATAGCGATTTTACAAGATTAGCAACAAGACTTAGAGAGGCTGGAATGACAGTTATTGGCTTTGGCGAAAAGAAGACACCTCAACCCTTCATTTCCGCCTGTGACAAATTTATTTATTTAGAAATTCTGAAAATAGCAACTGCAGAACCCAAGATTGTTACAAAATCTATTGCAAAATCGAAAAAGGAAGAGCCAATCAGTAAAGTAGATACTGAAACAATCAGGATAATAACGGAAAGTGTAAATGATTTAGCAGACGAAACCGGCTGGACTTTTTTAGGAAGTTTAGGCAGCTACATTCTTAAAAAGAAGCCTGACTTCGACCCAAGAAATTACGGATTTCCCAAACTATTACCATTAATAAAGGACATCAACAGGTTTGACATTGACGAAAGAGAAACAGGATTAAACAACATCAGGCATATATACCTGAGAATAAAATAACTGCCGCTTTTTCCCGGCAATGTTTATTGATCACAATTTGCTTGTCATCAACTTACTTTACTGTATAATATTTGTAAAATGCTTGCAGATAAAAAACTCAAAGCCTTTGTGCCTACTATAAATGCGGACAAAGCAAGATCATTCTATAAAAATGTATTGGGATTAAACCTATTATCCGAAGATCAATATGCTTTGGAATTCGACGCCAATGGAACTTTATTGCGTGTGACAATCGTCCAGGATCTAAAGCCACATCCGTTTACAGTTTTAGGATGGAATGTTGATGATATCGCGTCTATTATAAGACAGCTTAATGACAAAAATGTTTTTTGCGAACGGTATGGCTTTTTGGAACAGGATAGTTTAGGTGTTTGGATATCTCCCAACGGATCAAAAGTTGCATGGTTCAAAGACCCTGACGGAAATGTTCTTTCATTGACAGAATGATGTTGTTTTTATCAGAGAATTTAGTTCAAATAAAAACGGGTAAGCCTTAAGCCACCCGTTTTTACTTTTTAATTTTGACCTGAATTAAATAAACCTGTTTACTAAGTTCTCCAGGTATTCCTGTTTACCACTTATAACTTTTGGTTCACCGTTATCTACTGCATATTGCCTTAGGTCTTCCAGCGAAAGTTGCCCTGCTTCAAAATCTTTTCCTTTACCGCTATCATAAGAAGCATATCTTTCTTCGCGGATCTTTGAATATTCACCATGCTGCAAGATCTTATCAGCAGTGATCAATGCTCTTGAGAATGTATCCATACCACCGATATGCGCATGGAAAAGGTCAGCAGGATCAGTGGAGTTACGGCGGATCTTCGCATCGAAGTTGATACCGCCACCGCTAAAACCGCCTGCCTTTAAGATGATAAGCATGGCTTCTGTAAGTTCATTTAAGTCGTTAGGGAACTGGTCTGTATCCCATCCATTCTGGTAATCACCGCGGTTGGCATCAATACTGCCCAAAACACCTGCATCTGCCGCTACCTGTAATTCATGAGTGAACGTATGGCCTGCTAATGTTGCATGGTTTACTTCAACATTTATTTTAAAATCATTCAACAGATCAAACTGCCTTAAGAAACCAATTACCGTAGCTGAATCATAGTCGTATTGATGCTTGGACGGTTCACATGGCTTTGGCTCAATAAAGAATGTTCCTTTAAAGCCATTTGCCCTGGCATAATCTTTTGCTTTATGTAAGAACATGGCAAGATGCTCCTGCTCTCTTTTCATGTTTGTATTGAGCAGGCTCATATAACCTTCACGGCCACCCCAGAACACATAATTTTCCCCGCCTAAAGCTATCGTTGCATCCAATGCGGCTTTTACCTGCGCGGCGCCATGTGAAAGCACATGAAAATCAGGGTTGGTTGAAGCACCGTTCATATATCTTTTATGGGAGAAGAGATTCGCGGTTCCCCACAACAATTTCACACCGCTCTGCTGTTGCTTTTCTTTTGCATAATCAACCAATGCCTGTAATCTTCTATCGTTTTCTTTTATATCGTTTCCATAATCTACCACATCCACATCATGAAAACAGTAATAAGGCAAATTCATTTTGGTGATGAATTCAAATGCAGCATCCATTTTATCTTTTGCTCTTTCAACGGGATCTGCTTTTTCATTCCATGCAAACAGATGTGTGCCTTCACCAAACGGATCTGAACCAACATTGCAGAATGAATGCCAGTACGCACACGCAAAACGCAGGTACTCTTTCATGGTTTTACCCGCGACAACTTTATTTTCATCATACCAGCGAAAAGCCATTGGGTTATCTGTTTCGTTGCCTTCATATTTTATTTGAGCAATGCCTTTGAAAAATTCACGGCCGCCTGTTAGAACATTCATAATTGTAGGAGTTTTTTTATGGTTATTGAAATTTAGTGCGCCAATTTAGAAAATTATAATGATAAGTTTGAAACGGGCATAATTCAAGTGCGATGTTTTCAGCAATAAGCTTTGAGGCTGTCAACTGTCAACTGATAGCTGATCTCTTACTTCGCAAACATCTTCAACAACTGTTCATCGCTGAACTCAACAAAAACAGGATTACCGTTTGGCGTAACAGAAGGCATGTTACAGTTGAACAACTCTTCAACCAATACTTTCATTTCTTTTTCGGTTAAAGACCTTCCGGCTTTAATGGCCTGCTGCCTCGCCATGCAATGAATGAGTTTCTCACGCCGGCCGAACTTTAGCTCACTGCTAAAATGCTTAAATTGTTCAAGCAGCAACTCAACCGAATGTTTTTCGTTTCCATGTATAATGTCAGCCGGTGTACCCTGTATGATAAAGCTGTTTTTACCAAAAGCCTCTATTTTATAACCTAATAATTCAAGATCGGGCAAAAGCTCATGCAATAAGGCAGCGTCCTGCGGGGATAATTCGAGTGTGATCGGGAACAAAGTTTGTTGTGTTGCGGGTTGTTGATTTTGAATGGCCGACACATACCTGTCAAACAAAATCCTTTCGTGTGCATGTTGCTGGTGTATGAGCATGAAAGAATCGTTTATCGATGCAACGATGTAAGTATTGAGCAGTTGGCAGTTGACAGTTGGCAGTTGGTTAGTGTTAAACTCAAGAGGTGATGTTGTCACCCGTGAACTGTCATCCGTCAACCTGGTTTCATAGAAATCTTTCCAATGCTTTAATTCTGTTCTTTCACTGGGCTCAATTAAATGCGCCTGGTTTTTTTGTGAAAATTTTTTATAGAGTTCCGAAGCGGTTACAGTTTCTTTTTTTTCCTGTGTGAAAGGTTGTGTAATGGCATCCGTCTTTCCAGCACAGTGGGATCCGAAGCTTGGAATTCACGTGACTTGAAGTCGCGGC
>JADMIO011385294.1_pt1 | contig 95318 bp, 99 predicted proteins | sample 8958161 | NCBI WGS metagenome assembly JADMIO01 (sample SAMN16585339, study PRJNA669376) | soil metagenome | isolation source: Crop rotation soil | place: USA: Cullars Rotation, Alabama | collected 2011
CGCGACAACTTGTCCACGTGGAATTCTAAGCTTAGGATCCCAATGTGCTGGAAAGGAGGCCAAGTCCTGACGCGCCGCCGGTGATGAAGGCGACCTTGTCACGTAAATCTTTCATGTCTGCTCCTCAGTGCCGCGGCTTGCGCGAGCGAATGCGGTCGAAACCCTTTTTGACCTCGGCGACGCGCGCATCGAACAAATGCTCGAACTCGGTGTCCGTAAAGATGTAGAGCGCGTTGTCCTCGATCCCTTCCCGGACCAGCTCGCCGACATAGACCGGATCGATCCCTTCCGCGATCCGCTTCTGCACGAACGCAATGCGCTCGGCCGTGATCGCGTCGGACGCTTTGATCTGCGACAGCGGCCGCGCCGTCGTGCCCGCGAACCGGTCGGGGATATTGCGCGCCGAGTCCATGATGTTCGTGCGAATGAAGCCCGGGCAAAGAACGGACACGCCGATATTCTCGAGCGCCAACTCGCCGCGCGTCGACTCCGTGAGCGCCACGACACCGTGTTTGGTCACGGCATACTGCGCACCGGTCGAAACGATCATCCCCGCCATCGACGATGTCGAAACGATGTGACCGCCTTCGCCGTGCTTGCGCATCAGCGGCACGAACGTCTGGAAGCCGTAGATGACGCTCATGAGATTGACGCCAACTACCCAATCCCAGCCGGCGTTCGACCAGCGCTCCATCGGCCCTTCGCCGCCGACCCCGGCATTGTTGACCAGGATGTGCACCTTGCCAAAGCGCTCGACAGCCTTGGCTGCCGCATCCTCAAGCGCACCGCGCAACGAGACATCGGCAACGACCCCATCGACGACGGCATTCGTGCGTCGCAGCCCCTCGACCGCCTTGTCGAGCGCCGCCTTCTCGATATCCGCGAGCATCACTTTGACGCCGACTTGCGCAAGCGCCGTCGCGATGCCGAGCCCAATACCGCTGGCCGCGCCCGTGACGAACGCGACCTTGTTCGCAAGATCTTTCACTTACGCTGCCTTCTTGTGCTCGAGCGCGTCGAACGACGAGAGCAGCGAGCGGCCGTTCGGCAACTTGAGCAGCCGACGCTCGATCGCCTCCCGCGATTGGTTGCGACCGAAATCGGCTTGCGTCACCGAATGCCACTCGATCATCCCGTCCCAGATCGGGTCGATGAGCGAGGCACCGGATACGCGCTCGCCATTCAAACCCTTAATCGTGAACGAGCGCATTTCGGACACGAACGTCTGCAGATAAGCGACATGGATTGCTTCGTCGATGCGGATGCGATCAACCAGCTCGGCGGCATGCATCGCCGCGGCACGGCGGTCGCGGAAGGTATCCGGCGAGCGCATTAGATTGGTGCAGAACGAGAAGAACGACTCCGCCCGCACCTCGATCATCAGCACGTTCATCAAGAGCAGAATCCACTGCTCGAACACCGGATCGATCACCGCCATGCGCCGGCCGGTCTCAGGGCGCGAGATCGACTCCGGAACCTCCGGGATCGGATAGGCATCCTTGCCGAACAGCGCATCACGCACGGCAAACCACATGTCGTCGTGCCCGCCCTGCCCGATCTCCTTGTAACCGCCCTCATCCAAACCGTGTGCGAAAAGCAGGCCCTTGTTCAAATGCCCAGTGCAGGTGCCTGAAATGTCTTCGACGATGATCGACTGGAAGTCCGGCGCCGCCACATCGCAAAGCGCCCGCCCCTTCGCCTCGATCACGCCCGTGATCGTCAACGAATTCCATAGCGTCTCGCCAAGGCCGTTCGACAGCAGCAGCTTCTGTTGGTCGATCCCGGGATACGAGCCGCGCTTGAGCAACTGCACGGTCGCATCGATCAGCGGAAAGTCGCGCGCCTTCAGTTGCTGCTGCCACGCGTGCACCGCGGGCCAGCGATGCAGCGTACGCGGTGAGATGTACTCGCCCTTGGCGTCGAAGCCGCCATGCAAGCGATACCCCGCCTCGATCTGCGGCTTGGCGTAAGGATGCTCCGCCATCAACTCGTCGCGGGTGTAGATGACCTTGGTCATGTGAGGCGTCTCCCGTTAGCGTCAAACTGATTTTTTGTCAGTTTCGTGGACGAGTCAAGGCAACCTTAAGTTCCGCGCGGTATTCGAAAATTACGTCCGTGTACGGACGAATTATCGTGGCGCCAGCGCCCGCACGATCAATTGTGTTAGTGTCTTCACAAGCAGCGCCCGGCTGCGGCCGCTGCGATAGGCGAAGCTGCTCGCCTGATGGATTGCCCCCACCATCGCTTGACCGAGGATCGCCAGATCGTAGTCCTTGGCCATCGGCGTCGTCTTCATGTGGACCTTGAGCATCTCGGCCCACTCCTCGCCCCAGCGGTGCAGCAAGGTCTGCTCGCCCTTGCCTTCGCCCGAGGCGATGACCGCCTCGTCGGACATGGCGGTCGACATCAGGCCGGGATGATCCTCGGAATAGTCGTAGAGCGCCGACAGGATCCCCTCGATGAAGCTCGTCAGATCTTTGGCGGCCTCCGTCCGCCGCATGATCGCGGCGTCGATCTCCTCGCGCGCCTCGTCGACGAATGCGAGGAAACACTCCCGCTTATCCGCGAAGTGCAAGTAGAAGGTGCCGTGCCCAAGCCCCGCCGCCTTGGTGATGTCCTGCGGCCGCGTCGCGTGATAGCCGCGCTCGATGAACAGCTTCCGCGCAGCGGCGAGCAGCCGTTTCCGGCTCTCCAGCCGGCGTTTCGCGCCGCGGGCACCGTCTGGCAGGGTTACGCTTGGTGTTGCCATAACCGATGGTTGTGACACCATCGCGCCCAAGTCAACGTGGCACCTCTCGCCGTCGTGATGCGATGAGACAAAGCCGAAAATGTTAACTTCGTCCGCGAGTTGAACACTCATATTCAGAGGCCATTCCATGACGACTTCAGGCTCAAGGATCGCAACATTCGGCGTAGCTGCGACCATTGCGATGGCGGGCATCTCGTATGCAGCCTCCTCCGGCGGCAGCATTCCGCAACCGTCGATGCCGCGGCCGACGCCGACCTCACCGGCGCAACAACAGAATGAGAGCGATTTCTCCAAGGCCGAATACCTGATCAAAGCCGAGCGCTATGACGAGGCGATCCCGCTTCTACAAAACGTCGTCGCCAAGAACGCGCGCGACGCCGACGCCTGGAATTACCTCGGCTTCGCCTCGCGAAAGCTCCGCAAGACCGAAGAAGCCCTCGGCTATTACCAAAAAGCACTGGCGATCGACCCGAAGCACAAGGGTGCGCACGAATACCTGGGCGAGCTCTATCTGCTGATGAAGGACCCGGCGAAAGCGCAAGAGCAGCTGACGATCCTGAAGGGCCTCTGCACCAGCGGGTGCAATGAGGCCGACGACCTCGAACAAGCGATTGCCGACTACAAGGCCGCCAACCCGGGCGCGTAGCCGCGCGGCCGTAACCAGCGAAGCCCGCGGAATCCGGGCAAAGTTGCCTGTCTCATCTATGTCACAGTTAGGCCGCCCTGATCGAATCTGGGCGGCCTTTGTGTCGAGTGTGTCCGGAAGCGATGCTATCGTCGAACAAAGTGCACAAAGTAGGGGCGGAGGAATTGCGTATGAAAAAGATTGCTTTGGCTGCGGCCATGGCTTTGGCGCTTGGGGGCGTGGCCAAAGCTGACATGTTTGATTACGCCGAGTTATCGGGCGGTATCACCATGGCACCTGAGCTCGACACGTCGGGCTTAACGAACGACATCGAGACCGGCTTCAACGTCGGTGGCGCACTGGGCTGGACGCTGGCGCCTGAACTCGATCTCGGTCTCGACGTTTTCTACACGCAATCGCACTTCGGCGGTCCGTTTGTCAGCGGCGACTCTCACCTTGAGTCGGTGAGCTTCATGCTGAACGGCAAGTGGTCGTTCGACTGCGGCGGCAAGTGGCGTCCGTTCATCGGCGCTGGCGTTGGCGGCGCACAGATCACCATGTCTGACGGCGTCTTCAACTTCCTCGGATCGACGGCGTTCACCGGCGACTCCGACATCGTGTTTGCCTGGCAAGCGATGGCCGGTGTCAGCATCCCGGTCGCGGACCAGATCGATTTGACGCTGACGTATCGCTATCAAGGCGCGGACGACGCGGATCTCACGATCACCAACGGCGTTGGCGGTCAGCTGCATCTCAGCCAAGAGTATCAGAGCCACAACCTCTCGGCCGGGTTCCGGTTCAGCCTGTAACAGCGCAGAGTTTGAATACGAAAGCCCCGCGCGACGCGCGGGGCTTTTTCGTTCCGGCCAGTGATCAGGCCGCTTCCATCCGCGACAGCTTGGCGAGCAGGAAGTCGAGATCGCCGACTTCCATCTGCTGATACTGCGACAAGATTTGCTGCGTCATGCGGCGCGTGAAGCCTTCGCGATCGACCGGCGCCTGCGGCCCTTCCTCATGGAAGCAGTCCACCGCGACGCGAAACGCCGGAAACAACAGCTCGGGCAAAGAACACTTCTTGTAGATGGCCTTGAGGCCCAGAGGCCCGCCGTCGTGGATCAGCGCCGACGCCTTCTCCGACGGAATGCCGGCCAGCTCGGCGAACGCCTCTTCGAAGAACAGCATGTCGCCGGTGCACAGCACGCGCAGCATCAGCGAGCCGCTCAACCTACCGCGCGCATGCAGCTGGCGCACGAGCGCCTTGGTGTCGCCAAGAGCCTGCCCACCGTCGAGCAACCCGAGCGTCGCGCGCTCACGCGCACCGACGATGACGTCGGCCGCGGCGTCGGATGACAGCGCGTGGCGCGTCACCAACTCGACCTTGAGCTTATCCGACACGAGCGCCACGAGACGCTCGGCGATCGTCACCGGCAAGATCGAGCGATGCACCATCGCCGACTTCACCGTTTCGAACCGCGAATAACGCCGCAACGTCCGGTCGTAGAGATCTTCACTGATCTCCGCGCCTTCGTTCTCGACCAAGGTCGCGACGGCGGCCGCGTTGCCTGTGTCGATGATGGCGGAGGCAACTTGCTCGCTGACGTTCTCGCGCCGCGCGATCGAAACTTGCTTCTGCGCGCCGCCGTCTGCGAGCACGGCGATGAGATCTTGATCGGTCAGGACCGGCGAGCTCTCGAGCACCGGCTGCGCCACACGGTAGTCGTCGCGCGCCAATTTGATCGCCACGTCGTGCGGCAGATCCTTGGAGCAGCGCAAGCAGCCGGCCACCGCTTGGCGGACCATGATCTCCGCGTCCGAAGCCATCGCGCGCAAGATATCGACCGCCAGCTTGCGCTCGGCGTCGGAGAGACCACTGGTCTCGAACTCGGCGGCGACCTTGCCGACGATGTCAGAGCGTCGCTCAGGCGCTGGATCACGCAAAAGTCTCTCGACGTCCGACGCCCTCAAACCCTTGAAGGCCGATGGGACGGCATCGGCGGGATGGTCGATGTTAGGCATTCCGCGAGCCTAGGGGCCTCGGGTTAAGGTGCCGTTATGGCCATTCTCGCCTTGCCAAGTTCCCTCGCCTTAGCCGTTGCGGCGGAGACCGCTCGTTTACCCGTCGGCGATCTTGTTCACGCGGCGCAAAGCTTATCGATGGCTTACCGCCGAGAGGGCGGCGCGATCCCTCTGGTTCTGAGCGATGCGCTGCGTGCCGCGTATCTGGCCGTACGTTTGCCCGCGACCTACGCTGCCGTCAGCACGGCGCTTTCCGAATTGAGTAACGCGCTCAACGCAGAGACTCTACGCAGCTGTCTCGACGTCGGCGCCGGTCCGGGCACGGCATCTCTCGCGGCCGTCAGTAAGTGGCCAGAGCTCAAGATCCATCAGCTCGAGCGCGACCGTGGTTGGCTCGACATTGCTGAGCGTTTGTCGAAGGCTGTCGGCGCCACATCGACCGCGTCAACAGGCGACCTGACGTCGGCCAAGTTCGAACGCTGCGACCTCGTCGTCGCCGCCTACGCGCTCAACGAACTTGCGCCGCCAGCTTTGGATGACGCCATCAAGCGCCTGTGGTCGGCGGCATCAAAGGCTCTCCTCGTCGTCGAACCGGGCACGCCCAAAGGTTTCAGTGTGGTGCGCCGTGTCCGCGAGCTTTGCCTCGATCTCGGCGCGCACGCAGCCGCGCCGTGCACGCACGGCGCCTGCTGCCCGATGACCACGGACGATTGGTGCCACCGCAGCGTACGCGTCGAGCGCACCGCTCTGCATCGGCGTCTGAAGGGTGCCGAGCTTGCTTGGGAAGACGAGAAGTTCTCCTACGCCGCGTTGACGCGCGAACCACCCGTCCGCAGCGCACACGGACGCATCGTACGCAAGCCGATCCGCGCCGGCGGCCACGTTCATCTCGACCTCTGCACTGAGAACGGCCTCGAGCGTACCACCGTCACGCGCTCCAACCGCGCCGATTACAAAGCCGCGCGCGACATCGAATGGGGCGAGCTGTGGCCTAAGGCGCCGAGTGCCGGCGAAGCTGACTGAGCGACAACAGCACCGCCGCCGCAAAAATGGCCTCCGCCGCGCCCTGCGACAGGAAGAAGCCTGCGGGCCCCCACGAGTCCATGACGAGCGCAGTGACACTCGGCCCGAGCACCGCGCCGACACCGAAATAGATCACCATCGAGGCGCTCGCCGCGATGCGGTGATCCTGACTCAGCACCTCATTCGTCAGCGCCACCGCAACCGCGTAGAGCGGCAGCGCCATCGCCCCGAACCCGGCGATCGCCGCGAACAACGGCAAACCTGGTGAAGCAACCGCGCCGCCCGCCGCAAACATGGCCGCCGCGATGCTCATGCCAGACAGCACCACGCGCCGCTCATTGTGATCGGCCAGCCAGCCGAGCGGAAACTGCGCGATCACGCCGCCGATGATCGGCAACGCCATGAACAGCGATTTGTTGAAATCGTCGAGCCCGACGCGTTGCGCGTAGACAGGGCCTGTCGCCATCACCGCGGCCCACGTGAAGCCCGCGAGCAACACCGCGATGACGCCGAGCGGCGCGCGCCGGAACAGCGCGATCATCCCCACCGGCTTCGGCGTCTCGAACTGCGGGTTCTTATGCGGCGCCAGTCCAATGACCGCCGCGGGCGAAGCGATCAGCAGCGCCGCAAACAGAAACAGCGCCGTCTCGCCAAGCTCCCGCGCGTTGAGCAACATCTGCCCGCTGGCGAGGCCGATGAGCTGCACTAGGATGTACATGGCGAACACGCGTGCCCGCCACCGATCGTCGGTGCCGAGATTGAGCCAGCTCTCGATCGTCGCGTAGAACCCCGAGATGCCGATCCCCTGCCCCGTGCGCAACAATGCGAGCCCGAGGGCGTCGGGGCTGAACGCGAGCCCGGCGACACTCAGCGCCGTAATCACTGCAAAGATGGCGATCGTACCGATATGCGCGATGCGCTTGATCAAGCCCGGTGTTACGAACGGCCCGACGATGCTGCCCGCATAGAACACGCACAGCAGTAGCCCGATCTCCCAGCCCTTGAGCCCGCGCGCATCCACATCGAGCGCGAACAGCGTACCGGAGAGCCCGTTGCCGACTTGGATGAGTGTGACCGCAAGCAGGATCGGCCACCACTGACGAACGACATAAAGCATCGAAAACGATGGACTGGAGGGGCGGGAAAGGAGCGCCCTTATGACGTGGCCGCCCCGCCGCCGCCAGCGCCGCAGCGCCGCATGGCTTAGTAGGCCGCCGACATCCGCCGCATCGAGCCGACCGTGAGGTCCGCCGGGTCCTTGGCAAGGTCCGGCGTCGCGTCGAGCGCCGAGAGGAGCTGCACCATCACCGGCGCCAGAATGAACGCCGCATTGGCAATCGCCGTCGGCAGACCGCCCGACCGCGCCGGCATCTGCACCTCTGAGATTGAGCCGCGTAGCGCTTCATGCGGATTGGCATCCGCTCTGGCGATCGCAGCGGGCGCCGGCGTCACCTGAGCGTCGGCCAGCAACGCGGATGCATCGCAGTTCGGCTTGCACGTCAGCGCCGTCATGACCGAAGCAACACTTCGTTCATTCCCGTCCTTCGTGAAGAAGATGCGCCGGTTCGCAGCCGCGGCTTCTGGAAACAAAGCCGAGGCCGACGCTTGCGGCGTCGCATCCGCCGCCTTGATCAGCTTGATCGCACCCTTCGGCCCAAGGAAGTGCGCCGCATAGAGTTCGCCGCCCGAGACCTGACGCCCAAGCGCGGCTTCCATCGTCGCCCGCACGTCGTTGGTCATCTCGCCGGCCATGGTCGCGGCGACCTCAGGGTCCTGGCGCAGGGCAAGAATTTCCTCCCTGACCCCGGCATCGGCGACCCTGAACCGGCCGTCTTTGCCCATCTGGATGGCGTCGGCATAGCCGCCAAGACCATGCTCCGCGCCGTGCTGTTTGACCGTCGAAAGCCAGGTTTGCTCGATGAATTGGAAGAGCCCGCTGGCGCTGGAGGTCGCAGCCTGAGCCTTAGGATCAAGGCTGGATTCCCGCATCGCCGTCTGCAGCAAATAGCCGAAGTCCGCGCCCGTACGCTGCGCCGCGCGGGTCAGCGCGCCGATCACGGAGCGATCCGCGGCGGGGGCTTGGGCGGGGCGGTTCTGCCCCTCAGCTGGAACGGTGATGATCCGCATAGTGCGTCCAGCATCGCAACACGCGTGCCAAACCCAGCCGTAGCTCCTAACGAGAGCTTAAGGCGGTCCGCTGCCGAGGGCCTTTGCGTACTGCGCGACCAGCGCATCAAGCCGGTTCGTCTCATACGGAACGCGCGTACCGGAGCCCCACACCGGCCCCGGCCAAGCACCATCACCTTCATTGCGCGCAACGACGTGGATATGCAGCTGGCGCACGATATTGCCGAGCGCGCCGATATTGATCTTCAGCGCCTTCGTCTCGGCTTTCAGCACCTGCGCCGCCAGATCCACCTCCCGCCACAGCCGCGCGCGTTCGCCTTGCGGCAGATCGACAACCTCGACCGCGTGTGCAACACGCGGCGCGAGAATGAGCCACGGAAAGCGCCGGTCATTCATCAACAGAACGCGCGACAATGGCCAATCGACGATCTCCGTTGTGTCCGCAGCAAGCTGCGGATGTAAGTCGAAAACCGTCATGAACCGAACAACGCGTTGCGCCGCGCGATGCTGTCGGCGGGCCAGATCTCAGACGCCTTGAAATACTCCGGCACGGCAGGCATGCCGGGCGGCAGCACCAGCCACTTCTGCTTTGTCGTCGTGAAGATATGAATGTTCGGCGGGCATCGATCGGGATCGTCGAGCGTGCCCACCCGCACAAACCGAATTTTGTCCCCGCCGCCGCCATAGTTGCTCCACACTGCGATCTTGCAGGTCGGACAGCGCGCGATCATCTGCCCCTTGCCGCTATTGGACGGTGTATTGATCACCTCCGGCTTGCCGTGCAGCACCTCGACGCGATCCGCTTCGATCAGCGCATTGATGGCAAAGGCGGAGCCGGTCTCGCGCTGACACCAGCGGCAATGACAGCAATTCACCCACATCGGCTTCGTCTTCATCCGATACCGGATCTCGCGGCAGTCGCAGCCACCTTCCATCGACCCCTCCTTCAAACCCGAGCTTGTTTCGTCGCACCATCCTGCGGACAAATTCAAGCGAGATAAACGCCTCGCTTCAGACTAACCTCAGACCCTTCGAGAGCAACGAGGCAGGCGCATGACACGTATCGCAATTCTGCTGACGATATTTGGCCTCACCGCCGGCAGCGCCCTCGCGGCCCCCACCTACAGCGTCATGGGAGTCGCCGACCACGACACGCTGGCATTGCGCGCTGCGGCCAGCTCCAGCGCCGCAAAGGTCGCCGATATCCCGAGCGACGCCACCAACCTCGTGCCCACCGGCAAGGTCAGCGCATCCGGCGAGTGGGCCGAGGTTCGCTACGAGGGCCGCCGCGGCTGGGTCAGCGCGCGCTACCTCGCATATGGCGAGGCGGGCGGCATCCAAATTCCCGTGCGCCTCCAATGCACCGGCACCGAGCCGTTCTGGGGTATCACTTTGCGTCCCGGCTCAATGCACGCCGATCTGAATTTCCTAGACCGTTCCTACGCGCGCCCGATCACGCGCGTCTCCGCTGCGATGAACCACAACGACATCTGGATCGTGAAGTCGCCGAGCGGCCGCACAGCAATCTCGCTCATCGTCCGCAAGGAAACCTGCAGCGACGGCATGTCCGACCGCGACTATCCGTTCTCGGCAATCGCACTCGTCCCAGGCTCCGACATCATCGCCGGCTGTTGCGCGCAGCCAAAAGCTCAATAAGATTTCGGCAGGCCCAGCGCCTTCTCGGCGAGGAAATTCAGGATCATCTCGCGGCTGACGGGCGCGATGCGCGCGATCAGCACTTCGCGGAAGAGGCGCTCGACGTGGAATTCGCGCGCGTAGCCCATGCCGCCATGCGTCATCACCGCGCTCTCGCAGGCTTTGAACGCAGCCTCCGCCGCGAGATATTTCGCAGCATTCGCTTCAAGCCCGCACGGCTTGCCCGCGTCATAGAGCGAGGCTGCCTGCATCACCATCAGCCACGCCGCCTCGAGCTCCGCCCATGAGCGCGCCAGCGGATGCTGGATGGCTTGGTTCTGTCCGATTGGCCGCCCGAACACGACGCGCTCGCGCGCATAGGTCGCCGCACGCTTCAACGCATTCCGCCCAATGCCAACGGCTTCCGCTGCAACCAGAATGCGCTCCGGGTTGAACGCGTGCAGCATGTAGTCGAAGCCTTTGCCCGCTTCGCCGATCAAGTCCTCGCGAGGCACCATCAGCCCGTCGATGAACAGCATGTTCGAGTCGACCGCATGCCGTCCCATCTTCGGGATCTCGCGCACCTCGACATGCGCGCGGTCGAGCTTGGTGTAGAACAAGCTCAATCCATCCGTCGGCTTCTTCCCCTTCGGCGCCGTCCGTGCGAGCAGTAGCATGTGCGTCGCTGTCTGCGCCGTCGAGGTCCAGATCTTGCGCCCGCTGACGCGCCACTGATTCCCGTCGAGCTCGGCCCGCGTCTTGATGCTCGACGTATCGAGCCCGGCATCCGGCTCAGTCACCGCAAAACAGCAGCGCGTCTCCCCCGCGATCAGCGGCCCAAGCATCCGCTTCTTCTGCGCCTCGGTCCCGAACACCGCGATCGGATGCGGCCCGAAGATATTGATATGCACCGCCGACACACCGCTCATCCCCGCGCCCGACACTGCGATCTCGTGCATCATGTGCGCAGCGTCCGAGACGCCGAGCCCGGCGCCACCGACACTCTCCGGCATCGCGACGCCAAGGAAGCCGCCCGCCGCGATATCGCGCACGAACTCTTCGGGAAACTTGTGGTCGTTGTCGCGCGCGAACCAATAGGCGTCGTCATACTTGGCGCAGATCTTTGCGATCGGTTCGACGACCGGTGAAACGCGCGTGCTCATTCCGCCGCCTCCATCGCCATCATCTTCCGGTCAAGCTCGCCAAACGTGTTCACCGCCGCGGCGATCCGCGTCCCGCCGGTGACCCAGCACATCACCGCGTAGACGACAGCGACCGTCGCAAACCACGCCGGAAAGACGCACATCAACACGAGACAGAGGATCGTCTCCGTCCCCTCCGTCAACCCGCCCAGATAATAGAGCGACTTCGAGCCGCGGATCTCGGTCGAGATCCCGTGCTTCGCCGCGAAGATCGCATAGGCGAGGAACGTCGCCGCTGGCGCCATGAAGCTCGTCGTCAGGAACGCAGCCGCCAGCGCATTCGCGGCCGGATCGGCGAGCGCAAAAGCGAACACCACGCTCGCGTAGACGATGAAGTCGAGCACGATGTCGAGAAAGCCGCCGAGGTCGGTCAGCCGCGTTTGCCGCGCGATCGCCCCGTCGAGCCCATCCAAAAACCGGCTTGCCAGCAGCACCACCGCCGCCACCCAATAAAGCTGCGCCACCACCAGAGCAGCCGCAGCAAGCCCCAGGACGAACCCCGCAACCGTGGCAGCCGTCGCCGAAATGTGCCATTTGACGGCTTGGCGCGCGATGACGGCTAGAGGCGGATCGATCCGCTTTCGTATAATGGCGTCCAGCATACGGGCTTCCCTCGTCGTCCATCACGCATAGCATGGCTGTGCGCCGTGAGACGACGTTCCAGTTGGTGAAAGGACACTATCGATGCGCCTTGTCTCGACCGTTTTGGCCGCAGTCCTCCTCTCGGCAAGCGCCGCGACCGCCGCCGAACTCAACACCGGCAAAGACCTCGTCGCCGCTTGCACGATCTACGCGGCGAAGGACGAGAACGCGATGCGCGATCCCGATCCCTGCCGCCGCTTCCTTGTCGGCTTCTTCACCGCCTTCAAAGCCAGCGAAGACGCACGCCGTGAGGCGATGGTGAAGGGCTTGCCGGCCGCGTCGTCGGCCAACTGCGTCCGTCTCCCTGACTTCCTCTCCTATCGCGAGATGGCTCAGCGCCTCGTCAAATACGGCAACGCGCACCCAAACGAGCTGGCCGGCCCGGCAAACGATCTCGCCCAGCACACGCTTGAAACCGACTTCCCCTGCCCGCCGCGTTGAAGTCGTAACAACATCACCGGAATACACATGCGCAAACTGCTCGCCGCAGCGATAGGGATTCTCCTGATGGCAAAACCGGCTCTCGCCGTCGACAAAGAGTTCACCGACACCGCGGCACCAGGCGGCGGCGATCGCTACACCGGCGAGGGTTTCGCCACGCGCGCGCCGGTGATCGCGCGTCACGGCATGGCGGCGACGGCGCAGCCGCTCGCCACGATGGTCGCCATCGACATCCTCAAGCGCGGCGGCAGTGCCGTCGATGCGGCCATCGCCGCCAACGCAACCCTCGGCCTGATGGAGTCGCCGAGCTGCGGCATCGGCGGCGATCTCTTCGCCATCGTCTGGGATCCCAAGACCAAGAAGCTCTACGGCCTCAATGCCTCCGGCCGCTCGCCGGCAGGCCGTACGCTGGCGCAACTCAAAGCGAAGCTCGGCGACAAAACCCTGATCCCGAAATACGGCACGCTCTCGGTGACCGTGCCGGGCGCGGTCGACGGCTGGTACGAGCTGCACGACCGCTTCGGCAAGCTGCCGATGGATCAAGTGCTCGCGCCGGCCATCGGCTACGCCCGCGAGGGCTTCCCGGTCTCGCAGCTCATCGCCTACTACCTCAGGCGCAACTTCGAGGGCTTCGAGAAGGACCGCGATCTCATCGAAGAGTTCGACAACGCCAAGCGCACCTTCCTCATCGACGGACGCACACCGCAGCAGGGCGAGACCTTCCGCAACCCCGATCTCGCCCACACCTACGAGCTGATCGCCAAAGGCGGCCGCGACGCCTTCTACAAGGGCCCGATCGCCAAGACGATGGACGCCTACTTCCGTCGCATCGGCGGCGACCTGCGCTACGAAGACTTCGCCAAGCATGAGAGCGAATGGGTCGATCCCGTCAGCGTCAACTATCGCGGCTACGATCTCTACGAGCTGCCGCCGAACACGCAAGGCGTCGCCGCGCTTGAGATGCTGAAGATCCTCGAAGGCTTCGACCTCCGGAAGATGGGCCGCAACTCAGCCGACGCACTTCACGTCATGGTCGAAGCCAAGCGCCTCGCCTTTGCTGACCTCGCGCAGTATTTCGCCGATCCGGCCTTCTACCGCGCGCCGATCAAAACGCTGATCTCCGACAGTTACATCATGCAGCGCCGCGCGCTCATTCACATGGACCGCGCCAACGAAAACATCGGCCCCGGCGAAGTGAAGCTCAGCCAAGGCGACACCACTTACCTCACCGCCGCCGACAAAGACGGCATGATGATCTCGCTGATCCAGTCGAACTATCGCGGCATGGGTTCGGGCCTCGTCGCCGACGGTCTCGGCTTCATGTTCCAAGATCGCGGCGAGCTCTTCCATCTCGACCCATCACACCCGAACGTCTACGCGCCCGGCAAGCGCCCGTTCCACACGATCATCCCCGCCTTCGTGATGAAGGACGGCAAGCCGTTCATGAGCTACGGCGTCATGGGCGGCGACATGCAGCCGCAAGGCCACGTCCAGATCCTCGTCAACATGATCGACTTCGGCCTCAACATTCAGGAGGCCGGCGACGCCGCCCGCTTCCGCCACTACAACGGCCCCGAACCGACAGGCGAACCGGCAAAAGGCCCAACCGGCACGCTGCAAGTCGAAAGCGGAATTTCACCCGAGACACGCCGCGCCCTAGAACGCCGCGGTCATACGCTTGAGCCAGGCGACGGCAGCTTCGGCGGCTACCAAGCCATCATGCGCGACCCTGAAACCGGAGCCTATTGGGGCGCCTCCGAAATGCGCAAAGACGGCGCCGCGATGGGTTACTAAAAAAAAGGGCGTCATGGCCGGGCTTGACCCGGCCACCCAGTCGACGCGCGTCTGCGCGGCGGAAAGCGTCTTTCGCGCGCACAGACGTGCGCTTGCTGGGTGGCCGGCTCAAGTGGCCGGCCATGACGAGTTGTTAGTGCGAGCTGTCTAGCGCTACTTAAACTCCAGCCCCGCCATTCCACCCTCGCGCCAAGTCTTGGCGAGTTCGAAGAAGGCGACTGAGCCTGGGCCGTAAAGCCCTTCGAAGAGGCCCTTGCCCTGCCCCGCCTGGCCTTCGCCGTTGTAGTAGCCGGGCGTGCAGTCCATCTGGAAGAGCACCGTCGCGGGCAGCGCGCTGCGCTTAATCGTGTCCACCCACGCCGTCTCGGCCTCGGCCGACGGCTCCACCGTCTGCGCCTGCCGCTCGTCGGCTGAGCGCACGACATGCGCGACGTAGCGCGCCTGCTCGTCGAGCATGTGCGGGAAGTTCGGCGTCAGCGTGTTCTGCGTCACGCCCATGTGGAAGCAGTTCGGGAAGCCATGCGCGGTGATGCCGTGCAACGTCTTCATGCCGTTCGCCCAATGCGAGGACAGCGTCTCGCCGCCGCGGCCATAGACCTCGAACCCAGCGCGCCGGGTGTAAGATGTGCCGACCTCGAACCCGGTCGCGAAGATGATGCAGTCGACGTCATACTTGACGCCGTCGAACACGAGGCCGGTCTCGGTGATCTCATCGACCCCGCGCCCGAGCGTATCGACCAGTGTCACGTTCGGCCGGTTGAACGTCGGCAGATAGTCGTCGTTGAAGGTCGGCCGCTTGCAGAACTGGCGATACCACGGCTTCAACGCCTCAGCAGTCGCCGCATCTTTCACCGTCGCGTCGACGCGCGAGCGGATCTGATTCATCTTCTTGAAGTCTGCTATCTCCATCGCCTTGGCGAACTCGACGAGCGAGGCCTGCACCTCCGGCCGCCGCGCCGCCGACACGCCGAGGCTGCGGATGATGTCGGTCCAGCCGTCGCTGACGAGATCCTCGTCCTGCACGCCGCCAGCGACCAGCGTGTTGAAGTTCTCCATCCGATGCTTCTGCCAGCCGTCGCCGAGTGACTTCGCCCACTGCGGATCGGTCGGCTTGTTACCGCGCAGATCCACCGACGACGGCGTGCGCTGAAACACATAGAGATGCTTCGCATGCTTCCCGAGATGCGGCACGCACTGGATCGCGGTTGCCCCGGTGCCTATGATCGCAACCCGCTTGTCGGCAAGTTTCGTCAGCCCGCCTTCTGAGCTGCCGCCGGTGTAGCCGTAGTCCCAGCGGCTGGTGTGAAAGCTGTGCCCCTTGAAGCGCGTGATGCCGGGGATGCCGGGCAGCTTGGGCCGGTTCAGCGGCCCGCTCGACATCACCACGTACTTCGCCTTCATCGCGTCGCCGCGGTTGGTCTTCACCAGCCAGCGTTTGTCCGCCTCGAGCCACCGGATCTCGGTGACCTCCGTCTGAAAGCACGCCTTCGCATAGAGGTCGTATTTCTCGCCGATACGCCGCGCGTGTCCGCGAATCTCGGCAGCGAAGCTGTACTTCTCCTTCGGTATGAAGCCCGTCTCTTCGAGCAGCGGCAGATAGATGTAGGCTTCGATATCGCACTGCGCGCCGGGATACCGGTTCCAGTACCACGTCCCGCCGAAGTCGCTCCCCTTCTCGACGATGCGGATGTCCTTGACGCCCGCTTCGCGCAGCCGCGCCGCGGCGAGCTGCCCGCCAAAGCCGCCGCCAACGATCAGCGCATCGACTTCGTCGTTGAGTGGCGCGCGCTTGATCTCGGTCTCGACATAAGGATCGTCGACATAGTGCCTAAAGTCGCCCGCGACCTCGACATACTGCTCGTTCGCGTCGGCGCGCAGCCGCCGGTCGCGCTCATGCCGGTACTTCGCGCGCAGTTCATTGGGATCGAAGTCGAGCTCATCGGCCCGGTCGATAGCGACACTCATGTCCGTTGCTCCAGTTGAAATAGCGACATGCGAAAATGAGACCGCATCCGCCACCGAAAATCAACGCCGTAGCGCGGGTACAAGGCTATTGACAGTGGCGCCGCTCCTTGCGATATTCGCAACAAAAAATTCACTGCTCTACATGCGTGCGGCAGGTGCGCTCTTTGACATCGTTGCGCCTCCCCACTGCTCGCGAGCGGCAATGCGCTCGCATTGCGGGCGCATTGCGTCTGCATCCTGGATCTCGCGTGTATAAACGGCGTTGGAGGGGATGTGACGGCGTTTTTGGCTGAACTCTGCCGATGTGACGGTGTGACGGGTTGGTGAGAGAATTCTGTGTGTACATACAGCGGTGCGCTTTTGTAGCGGATGAAATGGCGCAGATCCGCCGATGTTGCGCTGTAGCGGCTGCGTGAGAGCATTCCGTGTCTATTGCAGCGTAGCGCCCGCGCCGGCGGCTTCCATCGCCGCACCACCACCCTCGCCCGGCAGCAACGCCGGTGCCGGCCGCGTCAGGGCCGCCAGGAAGTCGCGGCAATAGGTGTGCGCCGTCGTGCGCGTCACCTTGTCGAACAGCCGCTCCCAGCGCGCCTTGCGCTCGACCAGCGGCATGGTCAGCGCCTGGTGCATGGCCTCGGTGATCTCATCGGGGTCGCTCGGGTTGATGATGATCGCATCGTCGAGCTCCTCGGCGGCGCCGGCAAAGCGCGAGAGCACGAGCACGCCCGGATCCTCCGGATCCTGCGCCGCGACATATTCCTTCGCCACCAGGTTCATGCCGTCGCGCAGCGGCGTCACCAGTCCCACGCGCGCCACGCGGTAGAAGCCGGCGAGCGCCGCGCGCGCGATCGGCCGCGTCATGTAGCGCAGCGGCACCCAGTCGAACTCGGCGAAGCGGCCGTTGATCTCGCCGGCGCGGCGGTCGAGATCGCGCTTCAAACGCTGATACTCGACGACATCCTCGCGTGAGCGCGCCGCGACTTGCAGGTAGCTGACCTTCAGCCGGTGCTCGCTGTGTTGATCGAGCAGCCGCGAGAACGCCTCGAACCTATTCGGCAAGCCTTTCGAGTAGTCGAGGCGGTCGACGCCGATGATCAGCTCGCGCCCGACCAGACTGTCGACCAGCCGTTTCGTCGCTTGCCCGGCGGCGGCACGTTTTGCCTGCCGCGCAAAGGCGCGCGCATCGATGCCGATCGGCGCCGCGATCGGCATCATCGTGTGCTTGGCCGTCTGAATGCCGATGTCGGGCACATTTGTAAGGCCCAGCATCGTCCGCAAACAGTCCTCGAAGTCGTGCAGATGCTGCGCCGTCTGGAAGCCCACCACGTCGTAGTCGCACATCATTCGCAGCAGCCGGCTCGCTTGCGGCAACGCGTCGAACAAGCTCGGCGGCACGAACGGTACGTGCAGGAAGAAGCCGATCCGGTTCTTGACGCCAAGCGCCCGCAGCTCCGTGGCGAGCGGGATCAGATGATAGTCGTGCACCCAGATGAGATCGTCCGCTTTCAGCAGCGGCGCCAGATCCTTGGCATAGGCACGGTTGACGTTCAGGTAGCTCTCGAACTCCGCGCGCTCGAACGCGATCAGCTCCGGCCTGAAATGCAGCAGCGGCCACAGCGTCCCGTTGGTGAAGCCAACATAGAAGCGCTCATAGTCCTGCTGCGAAAGATCGATCGTCGCGTACTCGACATTGCCGGCACGCTTCGTTTCGACCTCGCCGCCCGTCTCCTCGGCGATGCGCCCGCTCCAGCCGAACCACAAGCCACCGACTTTGATCGCATCCTTCAGCGCCACCGCCAGACCTCCGGCACGCGGCGCCCCTTCTGTCGGCACCGGCACGCGGTTCGAGACGATCACGACGCGCGCCAAAGAGCCTCCTCCCAACCGCGGCTGAGACGCGCCGCAGAGTGAATCAAGCCGACATGGCTGTACGCTTGCGGGAAGTTGCCCCACAGCAGCTTGGTGCGCGGATCGAAGTCCTCCGACAGCAAGCCCACCTGGTTGCGGCATGTCAGAGCCCGCTCGAAGATCGCGCGCGCTTCATCGCGCCGCCCCGCCAGCGCCAGCGCGTCGACGTACCAGAACGTGCAGATCAAGAACGCCGTCTCGGGACGCCCGAAGTCGTCGTCGTCGCTGTAACGCATCGCGAAGCCTTCGTGCATGAGCCGGCTGCCGACGAGATCGATCGTCTTCGTCATGCGCTCGTCGTTCGACTGCAGGAAGCCGACCTCCGGCAACAGCAAGCTCGACGCATCGGCGACCTCGCCGTCGAACGCGCCCGAGATCCAGCCCTGCGCTGTCGTCGCCCGCTTCAAGATCTCCGCGCGCAGCGCCTTCGCCTGCGAGCGCCACAGCGACGCGTCCGCCGTCTCACCGAGCTTGTCGGCGATCATCGACAGGCGGTGGATGCCGGCCCAGCACATCACGGCCGAGTAGGTGTGAACGACCTTGCGCCCGCGATATTCCCACGGCCCCGCGTCCGGCTCGAGCGCGGTCTTCGCCGCCAGCCGCCCGATCACCTTGAGATGCTGGTAGAGGCTGCCGTCGAGCGACCCCGCGAGCCGCGTATCCCAGAACATCTGCGACGCGGTCAGAATGATCGAGCCGTAGGAGTCGTTTTGAACTTGGCTGACAGCGGCATTGCCGATGCGCACCGGCCCCATGCCGTGAAAGCCCGGCAAGCCTTCCGCGATCCGCTCCTCGACCGGCGTGCCCGAGGTGATCGGATAGAGCGGCGCGACGGTCACATCGTCGTCGCGCAATGCTGCGTCGACGACGAAACGGATGAAGCCTTCCATCGTCCGCGTCGCGCCGAGCCGGTTCAGCGCGCCGACGGTGAAGAACGCATCGCGCATCCAGCAATAGCGGTAGTCCCAGTTGCGCACCGTGTTCGGCGCCTCCGGGATCGACGTCGTCAGCGCCGCGACGATCGCGCCGGTATCTTCATAGCTGCAGAGCTTCAACGTGATCGCCGAACGGATCACTTCTTCCTGCCACTCGAACGGCAGCGACAGGCCGCGCACCCAGCCCAGCCAATAGAGCACCGTCTGCTGCAGAAAGCTCTGCGCCAGCGTGTCGGGGTTCTCAGGGATCGGTTCGTCCGCACCGACGAACAAACTGATCGGCCGGTCGAGCACGAACTCCGTCTCGTCGAGCACATAGGAGAACGGCATGTCCGAAGTGACGCGCAGCGTCGCGCTCGGGCCCACATGCCGCATGTGGTTACTACCGATGTTCACCGCGCCCGTCACCGTGCCGTAGCTGAAGCGCGGCTTGATGCGCACGCGGATACGCGGCCGGCCCTGCACCGGCACGATGCGCCGCACCAGCAGCGGCGGCCGGAAGGTGCGCCCGTAACGCTCGAAGCGCGGCGCGAAGTCGATCAGCTTAAGCTTCGCCCCGCTCTTGTCGGTGATAATCGTCTCGAGCACCGGCGTGCTCGGCACGTACGACTGCGTCGAGCTCACCATGTCGCGCACTTGCACGTCCATGAAGCCCGCCTCCGGCGACGGCCCGCCCAGCAGCGAGCAGAACAGCGGATCGCCGTCGAGCCGCGGGAAGCAGAACCACACGTGCTTCCCGTCGCGCGCGATGAGGCTCGCGATGGCGCAGTTGCCCACGACGGCAAGATTGAGACCCTGCATGCAAAGCTCCGGACGGTTCGGTTCAGACGCGTGCGACTTGCTTCAACCAGTCACGAACTTCCTGCGGACGACCAGCAAAACGCTGGAATACGTCGACGGCAAGGCCGCCCATTGCTTCGACCGCCTTGAAACCGTCGTGGTCGGTCAGATCGTCGCCGACGAACACCGGCAAGCGGCCTTTGAAGGGCGCGAGTTGCATCAGCCGGTTGACGGCTCGCGCTTTGCTCACCGTGCGCGGCCTGATCTCGATCGCCATCTTCGCCTCGAGGATCTCGAAACTCGACGGCGCCAGCGCCACGAGGCGCACCGCGATCTCGCGCAGTTCATCCATGCGCTCCGGCGCGCGGCGATAATGCGCAACGACGCTGTGAGCTTTGCGCTCGATGAGCACGCCCGGCATCTGCGTGCTGGCCGCGAGAAACGTCTCGACCCAGTCGTACGGGATCTTGCAGTCGAGCTCGTCATAGACGCCGTCGGGCAAGCGGATGACGGCACCGTGCTCACCCGCCGCTGGCAGCTTCAGCGGCGCGAGAAGCTGATCGATCTCCGCGAGCAGCCGTCCCGATGCGATCGCCAGCGCGCCGCCGAGCGCAACCGAAGCCGCGCCGATCCGCTCCGCCAGATCGCCCGGCACGACGACGGCATCCGGCGTCTGCGCGATGTCGAGCAGCGTTCCGTCGAGGTCGAGGAACAGCGCCCAATTCGCCGCAGGCTCAGGCGGATCGGCCACGCGGTACATGCGCGGCATAAAGAACGGATCGGTCATGTTGCGTCCAATGGGTCCAGGGCTGAACGCCCACCTCAACCCAAACGCCCCGCCCTAGAGCCGGTTCCAACCGTTTCTTGGCACTCCGGCGTTAACGTCGCGGTCCGGACGGCCCGAGAGGTGCGACAAGGACGGGTTGCATTTCCCTTGCCCCGAGGGGGCAAATACGTATAGTCCGCGCCTTCCAAAACCGTGGTTGCGGCCGCGAGGCGGATGGGAGCGAAAGCTCCCGGGACACATGTCCCAACGCCCAGCGGACCATCGCTCGGAGCATTGCCATGGGGGCCGTGCACGGGTGCCGCAACCGAAAAGGAGCCTCCATGCCGTTTTACGAGCATGTCTTTATTGCGCGCCAAGATGCGGCCGAAGCGCAGGTCGACCAACTCACCGAGCATCTGAAGGGCATCATCACGGCTGGCGGCGGCAACGTCACCAAGCATGAGTACTGGGGCCTTCGCTCGCTCAATTTCAAGATCAAGAAGAACCGCAAGGGCCACTACGTGCTCTTGAACATCGACGCACCGTGGCCGGCCGTTGCCGAGCTCGAGCGTCAGATCAAGCTGAACGAAGACATCATTCGCCACATGACGATCCGCGTCGAAGAGCTCGAGGAGGGTCCCTCCTCCGGCATGCTCGCCAAGCAAGCGCGCGAACGGCGCGATGCGAAGTGGGGCCGCCGCGACGACGAGACGGGCTACGAACAACCAGAAGGAGCCGCGTCATGAGTGGCGAGCGTAGAGGCGGATACGGCGGCGGCGGCGGCGGTTATGGCGGCGGCGGTGGCGGTGGTGGCGGTGGTGGCTACGGCGGCGGCGGTGACCGCGGCGGCGACCGTGGCGATCGCGGCGGCTTCGGTGGTGGCGGACAAGGCGGCGCGCGCCGCCCCTTCTTCCGTCGGCGCAAGACCTGCCCGTTCTCCGGCGCCAACGCGCCGAAGATCGACTACAAGGACACCAAGCTCCTGCAGCGCTACATCTCTGAGCGCGGCAAGATCGTTCCCTCCCGCATCACGGCAGTATCGGCCAAGAAGCAGCGCGAGCTCGCGACAGCGATCAAGCGTGCCCGCTTCCTTGCCCTGCTCCCGTATGTCGTGAGCTGAGCGGAGGACATTCGATATGCAAGTCATTCTGCTCGAACGCGTCGAAAAGCTCGGCCAGATGGGCGACGTTGTGAAGGTGAAGGAAGGCTTCGCCCGCAACTTCCTCTTGCCGCGCAAGAAGGCGCTGCGCGCGACCAAAGCCAACATGGCCCACTTCGAGACGCAGAAGGCGCAGCTCGAAGCGCGCAATTTGCACCTCAAGAAGGAAGCCGACAGCGTCGCCGGGAAACTGGACAAGAAGACGTTCGTCATCCTGCGCTCGGCCGGCGAAACCGGCATGCTCTACGGTTCGGTCTCGACCCGCGACATCTCGGACGCGATCACCGCCGGCGGCGTCAGCATCGGCCGCAACCAGGTCGCCATGGACAAGGCGATCAAGATGCTCGGCATGCACGAGGTCAAAGTCGTGCTCCATCCGGAAGTCCGGGTGAACGTCACGATGAACATCGCGCGCACCGCTGAAGAAGCCGAGCGTCAAGCCCGCGGCGAGAACATCCTCGTCTCGAACGCCGAAGCCGAGGCCCGCGCCGAAGCACTCGCCAACGCCGAAGCCGTCTTCGACAAGACGGACGAGGAAGGCGAGACCGAGGAAGCTCCCGCCAAGGCCGAGGCGAAAGCGGACGCCAAGCCCGCCAAGGCCGCTAAAGGTAAAGAAGAGAAGGCTGCCCCCGCCGAGGCGCCGGCCGACAAGGGCAAGAAGGCGAAAAAGAAAGAATAACGTCGCCCTCCGTACCGACTTAAGAAGAGCCGCCGGGCGACCGGCGGCTCTTGCTTTTCCCCGCATAGGGAACAAACTTCATTTCAACCTGTTAGTGCCGTTGACGTGCGCACGGGCGTTTGGCTGCGCACGCCCCCAAACTCGGGAGGTCAACGCCATGCGGTTGTTGTCGACCATCATGCGCCGTGTCGTCCGCCAAGGACACTTGGCCGTCGTCGACGCGAACGGCGTCACGCATCATTTCGGCGAAGAGCACAAGCCGCCGCTGACGATCAAATTCCACGACCGCCGCATTCCAACTGAGATCGCGCTGCATCCGCAGCTGAAGTTCGGCGAAGCCTATATGGACGGCCGTCTCACCGTCGAGCACGGCGCGACCATCGCCGACGTCATGGAGCTGCTGCAGGCCAACCTTGGTCTGGGCGTTGGCGGCGGCCACGTCGCGTGGCTGGCCAAGGCGACCAACGTCACGCGTCGCCTGTTCGCCCGCAACAACCGCGCACGCTCCAAGCAGAACGTCGCACATCACTACGATCTCTCCGGCAAGCTCTACGATCTCTTCCTCGACAGCGACAAGCAATACTCCTGCGCCTTCTTCGAAACGCCGAACGACACGCTCGAGCAAGCGCAGACGAACAAGAAGAAGCGCATCGCCGCCAAGCTCGACCTGAAGCCCGGCATGCGCGTGCTCGACATCGGCTCAGGCTGGGGCGGCATGGCGCTGCATCTCGCGCAAAGCCACGGCGTCGACGTCACCGGCATCACGCTGAGCGAAGAGCAGCTGAAGATCGCGAACGAGCGCGCGCGCAACGGCGCGCTCGAGAACAACGTCCGCTTCCGCCTCGAGGACTACCGCAACGTCGACGCGAAGTTCGAGCGCATCGTCTCGGTCGGCATGTTCGAGCATGTCGGCCTCGCGCACTACCAGCGCTACTTCGACAAGATCGCCTCGCTGCTCACGGCCGACGGCGTCGCGCTCGTGCACACCATCGGCCGCGCCGACGGCCCCGGCGGCACCAACCCGTGGATCCAGAAATACATCTTCCCCGGCGGCTATGTTCCAGCGCTGAGCGAAGTGATGCCGGCGATCGAGCGCTCCGGCTTGATCATCAGCGACGTCGAGGTGCTCCGTTTGCATTATGCCTACACGCTCGCCGAATGGCGGCGCCGCTTCGTCGCCAACTGGGATCGCGCCGCGCGCGTCTACGATGAGCGCTTCTGCCGCATGTGGGAGTTCTTCCTCGCCGCCTCGGAAATGGCGTTCCGTTATCAAGGTCAAGTCGTATTTCAGCTTCAACTTTCCAAGCGCGTCGACACTTTGCCGTTGACACGGAATTACATGTCTCCAACGCTTGAAAATACGCCGCGAGTCGTCCCTGTGGATGATGCCCGCGGATCGGTTGCGCGGGACGGCGTGAAGCGCTCTTAGTCTCTCGATGGTCGTATCAAACCTTGCGAAACAGGCGGCGCCCGAGTACCGCCAAACACCGTGGGATCACGAGGTCGAGCAAGCTCTGCTCGGCGCGATCCTGATCAACAACGAAGCCTTCGAGCGCGTCTCCGGTTTTCTCGAACCGCAGCATTTCTACGAAGGTCTGCATCAGCGCATCTTCGAGACCTGCGCGCGCCTGATCCGCAAAGGTCTGTTGGCCTCGCCGGTGACGCTGCGCTCGCACTTCTCGCTCGACGCCGGCATGAAGGAAGTCGGCGGCACCGACTACCTTGCCGAGCTGGCCAAGTTCGCGCCGACGGTGATCAACGCCACCGACTACGGCCGCATGATCTTCGAGTTCTCGATGCGGCGCGAATTGATCCGCGCCGGCGAAGAGATCGCCGCGACGGCCTACGACCCGCCGCCCGACATGACGCCCAACGAGCAGGTCGAAGAGGGCGAACGCGCGCTCTATCAGATCGCCGAGAAGGGCCACTTCGGCGGCGGCTTCAAGACCTTCGGCAAAGCGATCACCACCGCGATCGACTCCGCCGAGAAGGCGTATCGGAGTCCCTCGGCGGTTTCAGGCGTGTCGTCAGGCTTCGCCGATCTCGACAGTTTGCTCGGCGGCTTGCAGCGCTCCGACTTGATCATCCTCGCCGCGCGCCCCGCGATGGGAAAGACCTCGCTCGCCACCAACATCGCCTTCAACGCCGCGCGCGAATATCTGCGCACCGACGGTCAGGCCGGCGCGCGCGTCGCCTTCTTCTCGCTCGAAATGGCGGCCGAGCAATTGGCCGTCCGTATCTTGGCCGAGCAAGCGGAGATCTCATCGTCGAAGATCCGCCGCGGCCGCATCGAAGAGCGCGAGTTCAATTCGCTGATCCGCGTCTCGACCGAGCTCGAGCGCTTGCCGCTCTTCATCGACGACGCCGGCGGCTTGTCGATCGCCCAGGTCGCCGCGCGCGCGCGCCGCTTGAAGCGCACCGGCGGCCTCGGCCTCATCGTCGTCGATTATTTGCAGCTGCTGCAGGGCACGGCCTCGCGCCGCAACGCCGACAGCCGCGTGCAAGAGGTCACCGAGATCACCAAAGGCCTCAAGACGCTGGCCAAGGAGCTCGACGTTCCCATCATCGCGCTCTCGCAGCTCTCGCGCGGCGTCGACAACCGCGACGACAAGCGCCCGGTCCTCGCCGACCTCCGCGAGTCCGGCTCAATCGAGCAAGACGCCGACGTCGTCATGTTCATCTATCGCGAGGCCTACTACCTCGAGACCAAGGCGCCGACCGAGGACGATCCCGAGTGGGTCAAGTGGAAGGAAAAGATGGACCGCATCTACGACCTCGCCGACGTCCTGGTCGAAAAACACCGCCACGGCCCCACCGCCAAGATCACCCTGCGCTTCGAGAAGCAGTTCACGCGCTTCTACAACCTCGCCAAAGAAGACTCCCTCCCCGCCCAAACGCGGTAGCTCGCTATGGATGATCGCAAACGATCGGTCGCCGAACGCTGCCTGCGCGGCGCCGAGACTGGCACGCTAACCTTTCCGCAAATCGTCGGGGCGCTGATGGAGGCTGGCTTCGAGAGCTACGCCGTCGACTTCCGTCGTGGCACCGCCACCTACTACCTACCCGATGGCGACAGCGTCGAACTGAAGACGCATGAGATCGCGGGCGCTGTTGCGGCAGCCTTCGACGCGGCTTCCATTCGGGCGGCGATCAAGGAAGCTCAGCAGCTCGTGCCCGGATACACCTATGCCGGCTTCTGCCGCAAGGTCATCGCCGCAGGCTGCGCCGGCTACATCGTCTCATTCTCCGGACGCCGCGCCCTCTACGTCGGCCGCACCGCCGAGACCCACGTCGAACATTTCCCGTAAGCGGCGCTCAAGCACGCCGAGCGCCCCGACAGACTGGAAGCGTACTCCCACCGCCGACGTCCTGGCGGAATAGGCACAACTAGCAGTTTGCGCCGCAGTTCACGTGCTGTCGCAATCTTGCTAAGCAGGTGGGCTAGCCGCTCCAAACCATTGAGTCTTCGAGCTTCCAGGTGATGTCGACCGCCCCGGCCCTTGAGCATCTCTCCGCCGTCGCCGGGCCGGTTGTGACGGTCGATGTCGATGCCGTCGTCGCCAATTATCGCCTGCTGCAAGAGCGCGCGCGTCCCGCGAAGGTCGCCGGCGTCGTCAAGGCCGACGCTTATGGCCTTGGCGCCATCCCGATCGCCCGCGCCCTCGCGCGCGCCGGCTGCGAGACCTTCTTCGTCGCGCACACCGAAGAGGGCATGGCGCTGCGCGACGTGCTGCCGAAGTCGCACATCCTGGTGCTGCACGGCTTCTATCGCCACGCGATGGCCGAGTTCGCCGCCAAACGCCTGATCCCGGTGCTCTCCAGCCTCGAGCAAGTCGAGGCCTGGCTCGACTGCGGCCGCGGCCAGCCGAGCGTCCTCCATTTCGACACCGGCATGTCGCGCCTCGGCATGACGGCGCGCGACGCCGACATCCTGCTGAGCGACGCGCAGCGCCTGAAGAAGCTCAACGTCCGCCTGGTGATGAGCCACCTCGCCTGCGCCGACGATCTCGGCCATCCGAAGAACCACGAGCAGCTGGACCGCTTCGAAGCCATCCACGCCCGATTCGGCCGCATACCTGGCAGTCTGTGCTCCAGCGGCGGCTGCTTCCTGACCTCCGAGTTCATGTTCGACTGGGTCCGCCCCGGCATCGCCCTCTACGGCGGAAACCCGCTGAAAGACGGGCCAAACCCGATGCATCCAGTGGTCGAACTGGCCGCTCCTTTACTCCAGGTTCGCACAATTGACTCAGGGGAAAGCGTCGGTTACGGAGCCACATACGTTGCGAGTGGGCCCAGGCGCTTGGGCGTGGTTGCCGTCGGTTACGCCGACGGTCTGATCCGAGCGCTGGGAAACAGAGGGCACGGCGTGATCGCAGGGGTCAGATGCCCGATCGTCGGACGCGTTTCGATGGATCTGGCGACGCTTGACGTGTCGGCGGTGCCGCTCGCGTCGCTTGCGTCCGGCACACCGGTCGAATTCATCGGCCCCAACCAGTCCGTCGACGATCTCGCCAAAGCTGCCGGCACGGTCGCCTACGAAATTCTCACCCGCCTCGGCCCACGCGTCGAGCGGCGTTACGTCGGTATCGAGGCGCGCCCATGAACCCGTTGGCTCTTGTCGGCCGCTTCACCGTCATGTTCTTGAGCGAGATCGGCCGCCTCGCCGAGTTCGTCGCGACGGCATTGCCCGCGATCGTCGCGCCGCCGATCTATCTGCGCCTGATCGGCGAGCAGATGATGCGCATCGGCTACTTCTCGCTGCCGGTCGTCGGCCTCACCGCCTTCTTCACCGGCGGCGCGCTCGCGCTGCAGATCGCCGTCGGCACCACGGTCGGCGCTGAGACGCTGGTGCCCAACATCGTCGTCCTCGGCATCACGCGTGAGCTTGGGCCCGTCATGGCCGGCCTGATGGTCGCTGGGCGCGTCTCCGCCGCGATCGCCGCCGAGCTCGGCACCATGCGCGTTACCGAGCAGATCGATGCGCTCGTCACGCTCTCGACCAACCCGTTCAAATATCTCGTGACGCCGCGCATCGTGGCGGCCGTCATCACCATGCCGATCCTCGTCGCCGTCGCCGACATCATCGGCGTGATGGGCGGCTGGGTCGTCGGCACGCAGTCGCTCGGCTACAACTCGGCCGTCTACATCCACAACACCTACGACTACATGAAGGTGTCGGACGTAATGTCGGGCCTCTACAAGGCCGCGGCCTTCGGCTTCATCATCGCCTTGATGGGCTGCTATCACGGCTACCATTCGCGCGGCGGCGCGCAAGGCGTCGGCGCCGCCACCACCAACGCGGTCGTCTCCGCGGCGATCCTGATCCTCGCGACGAACTACGTCATGACCTCGATCTTCTTTGGCGTCGGCCGATGAGCACACCCAAGATCGAGCTCAAAGGCGTCGCCAAGCGCTTCGGCCCCAAGGTCGTTCTCGACGGTATCGACCTCAGCGTCGAGCAAGGCGAGTCCCTGGTCATCATCGGCGGCTCGGGCACCGGCAAGTCGGTGACGCTGAAGTGCATCCTCGGCCTGATCACACCGGATCGCGGTTCGATCAAAGTCGACGGTCAAGAAGTGACGCGCCTCTCCGCCGGCGCGCGCGAGAAAGTGAACCGCAAATTCGGCATGCTCTTCCAGAGCGCCGCGCTCTTCGACTCCTTGCCGGTTTGGCAGAACGTGGCCTTCGCCCTCATCCAAGGCCGCGGCCTTGGCCGCGCCGAGGCCAAAGAGATCGCACTGCAGAAGCTCGCCAAGGTCGGCCTGAACAAGGACGTCGCGGAGCTCTCGCCCTCCGAGCTCTCCGGCGGCATGCAAAAGCGCGTCGGCCTCGCCCGCGCGATCGCTGCCGACCCCGAGATCATCTTCTTCGACGAGCCCACGACCGGCCTCGACCCGATAATGGCCGACGTCATCAACGACCTGATCGTCAAGACGGTGAAGGACATGGGCGTGACGACGCTCTCCATCACCCACGACATGACCTCGGCGCGCAAGATCGCGGACAAGATCGCCATGCTCTACAAGGGCAAGATCATCTGGCACGGCCGCAAGGAAGACATCGACAACAGCGGCAACGAATACGTCGACCAATTCATCCACGGCCGCGCCGAGGGCCCCATCAAAATGGAAATCGCGCGGTAGGAAGAAGAAGTTTGAACCACGAAATACACGAAAAACACAAAAAGAATTTAGTGCTTCGCGCGAAGAAATAGGACACTCGGCGCGAAGCGCCTTTATCTGTTCGTGTTTTTCGTGGTTCAACCCCTTTCTACGCGGCGCCGCCCGTGAAGCTCGAGGGCTCAGGTATCCCGGAAGACATCGAGCGCATCGGCGCTCAAGTGGTGGACGCCGGCTACAAGGTGCATGAGGTGCTCCACGCGGGGCTGCTCGAGTCCGCTTACGAGCATTGCCTCGCCTACGAGCTGAGCGAACGCGGCCTCCAAGTGCAGCGTCAACTCGCTATGCCGATCAAATACAAAGGCACCGAACTCGACACCGGATACCGCATCGACTTGTTGGTCGCTTCCGCAGTGATCGTGGAAGTGAAGGCCGTCGAAACCCTGCTGCCGATCCACCAAGCCCAACTGCTGACCTACCTTCGCTTGTCAGGCTGCCGCCTTGGCTTCTTGATGAACTTCAACGTAACGACCTACAGAGCCGGCCTGCGCCGAGTCGTTCTGTAGCCCACTCCGCGCAGCATTGTTGTTCGCGCGAAGCGCAACTATCTATTCGTGCATTTCGTGTTTTTCGTGGTTCAACCATTCTCATGGCCAAAGTTGCGATTCGTTTTGTTTGCCAGTCGTGCGGCGCTGCTTATCCGAAATGGAACGGCAAGTGCGAAGCGTGCGGAGCGTGGAATTCGCTGAGCGAAGAGGCTGAGGCGCCGGCGACACCGCCAGGCGGCGGCGTCGGCTCGCCGCGCGGCGGCCGTCTCATTCAGCTCGAGGCAGTGACGGGCTCGTCGGCGCCGCCGCCACGCATGCTCTCCGGCATCGCCGAGTTCGATCGCGTCTGCGGCGGTGGCTTAGTGCCAGGCTCGGCGCTCCTCGTCGGCGGCGATCCGGGCATCGGGAAGTCGACGCTGCTGCTGCAGGCGATGACCGCGCTCGCCAAGAAGGGCCTGAGCACCATCTACATCTCCGGCGAAGAAGGCATCGAACAGACGCGCCTGCGCGCCAAGCGGCTCGGCCTCGAAGCGAGCCAAACCAAGCTCGCGGCCGAAACCTCGCTGCGCGACATCCTGGCGACGCTTGAAGCATCGAACCCGCCGGCAGCCCTCGTCGTGGACTCGATCCAAACGCTCTGGTCCGACAACATCGAGGCCGCGCCAGGCACCGTCAGCCAGGTCCGCGCCTGCGCCCAAGACCTCATCCGCTACGCCAAGAAGCGCGGCACCGCGCTCATCCTCATCGGCCACGTCACTAAGGACGGCCAGATCGCCGGCCCGCGCGTCGTCGAGCACATGGTCGACGCCGTGCTCTATTTTGAAGGCGAGCGCGGCCACCAATTCCGCATCCTGCGCGCGGTGAAGAACCGCTTCGGCCCGACCGACGAGATCGGCGTCTTCGAAATGACCGGCGAGGGCCTCAGCGAAGTCGCCAACCCCTCGGCACTCTTCCTCGGCCCCAAGGAAGCGCGCGCCTCAGGCGCCGCCGTCTTCGCCGGTATCGAAGGCACGCGCCCGCTGCTCGTCGAGATCCAAGCGCTGGTCGCACCGGCAGGCTACGGCGCACCGCGCCGCGCCGTCGTCGGCTGGGACTCGTCGCGCCTTGCGATGGTGCTCGCCGTGCTCGACGCCCGAGCGGAACTCGGCATCTCCGGCCACGACGTCTATCTCAACGTCGCCGGCGGTTTGCGAATCAGCGAGCCCGCCGCCGACCTCGCCGCCGCCGGCGCGCTCGTCTCCTCGCTTCTCGGCGTCGTCGTTCCGCCCGACACCGTGCTTTTCGGCGAGATCAGTCTTTCCGGCACCGTGCGGCCTGTCGGCCAAGCCGAGGCGCGCCTCAAGGAAGCCGTGAAACTTGGTTTCAAGCGCGCCCTCGTCCCGCCTGGCGTCAACGGGCCGCAGGGCCTCGCACTCACGCCAGTGGCGACAGTCGCCGGCTTGGTCGATAGGTTGCGCGCGACGTGAAAGTGTTGACGCGCATTAACACAGTCACTTTGCAGCCGTGGTAGAATCCGCCGCCTTCGCGTGATGGAGAGCTTCCGCTGACCGCTGTCGACTTTGCTGTGCTCGGCATACTGCTCGTATCCGGGCTCTTCGCGACCTACCGGGGCTTCTTGAACGAGACGCTCTCGATCGTCGCGTATGCGGTCGCGGCTGTCGGTGCCGTCGTCATGGCGCCGCTCTTGAAGCCCCTCGCGCAGTCGGTCGTCGGACCGGACTGGCTTGCTTACGGCCTCAGCCTCGTCGGCCTCTTCCTCATCCTGCTCATTCCGCTCTCCTTCGTCAGCTTCCGCATCTCCGAGTCGGTGCAGGGCTCGCCGATCGGCCCGCTCGACCGCTCGCTCGGCTTCGTCTTCGGCGTCGCCCGCGGTCTCGTCCTCGTCGGCGCCGCCTACCTCGTGTTCTCGCTTCTCGCACCGGCCAAGGATCACCCGGAGTGGATCAAGGAGGCGCGCCTCCTTCCCGTCGTCAAAGGCACCGCCGACGTCCTGCGCTCGCTTGGCGGGCGAGATAAAGGGCCCAAGGGCGACAAGGATAATAAGGGCCAGCGCGACAACGTGACCCCGGAGGTCACGGAGCAACAGGCATCAACAAAGCCCGGAAAACCGGCACGTCTCAGCACCGTCAGCAACGACAGCAATGAGGATAGTGGGGTTTCGGGTAAGACCTATGGCGACAGCGACCGCCGTGCACTAGATCAGCTCGTACACTCTGCTAATAAGCCGAAATGATCGACGACCTCACCAGTCACCCCCTTGCGGACGACAAGCTCCGCGAGGAGTGCGGAATTTTTGGCATTTGGGGAAAACCGCAGGCTTCGGCCTTCGCGGCCCTGGGGCTTCACGCGCTCCAGCACCGCGGCCAGGAGGCGGCGGGCATCGTCAGCTATGACGGCGAGCAGTTCCACATGGAGCGCCGCGAAGGTCTCGTCGGCGACATCTTCAGCGTCGGCGGTCCGGTCGAGCAGCTCGCAGGCGCGGCCGCCATCGGCCACGTCCGCTATTCGACGACCGGTGGCTCGCTCCGCCGCAACATCCAGCCCTTCTTCGCCGACGTCGCCGACGGCGGCATCGCCGTCGCGCACAACGGCAACCTGACCAACGCGGTCGCGTTGCGCCAGCGCCTCGTGCGCAACGGCTCGATCTTCTATTCGACCTCCGACACAGAATGCATCGTCCATCTCGTTGCAACGAGCCCGGCCGGCCGCATCGTCGATCGCCTGGTCGACGCACTCAAGCAAGTCGAAGGCGCCTATTCGCTCGTCGCGCTGACGCGCAAGAAGCTGATCGGCGTGCGCGATCCGCTCGGCGTGCGCCCGCTGGTCATCGGCAAGCTCGACGAAGGCTACGTGCTCGCATCCGAAACATGCGCCCTCGACATCATCGACGCCGAGTTCGTGCGCGATGTGCAGCCGGGCGAGCTCGTCGTGATCTCCGACGAAGGCATCCAGTCCTACAAGCCCTTCCCGCCGCAGCGCCCGCGCTTCTGCGTCTTCGAGTACATCTACTTCGCCCGTCCCGACAGCATGATCGACAAGCTGAGCGTCTACGACGTGCGCAAGGCGATCGGCGCCGAGCTCTCGCGCGAGTCGCCGGTCGACGCCGACGTCGTCGTGCCCGTGCCCGACTCCGGCGTGCCCGCCTCGATCGGTTACGCCGAGGCTGCGCGCTTGCCTTTCGAGCTCGGCATCATCCGCAACCATTATGTCGGCCGCACTTTCATCGAGCCCGCCGATCACATCCGCCATCTCGGCGTCAAGCTGAAGCACAACGCCAACCGCGCGCAGCTCAAGGGCAAGCGCGTGATCTTGGTCGACGACTCGATCGTCCGCGGCACGACCTCCAAGAAGATCATCAAGATGGTGCGCGACGCCGGCGCCAGCGAGGTGCACATGCGCATCGCCAGCCCGCCGACGACGGATAGCTGCTTCTACGGCGTTGATACGCCGGAGAAGAAGAACCTGCTCGCCGCCAACTACACGGTCGACGAGATGTGCCGCCTGATCGGCGCCGACTCGCTGAACTTCATCTCGATCAACGGCCTCTATCGCGCCATGCGTCAGCAGAAACGCGAGCAGGCCACGACGAATTTCTGCGACGCCTGCTTCACCGGCGACTACCCGACCTCGCTCACCGACCGCGACGGCGAGTCTCAGGGCCAGCTCTCGCTTCTCGCGCACGCCGGATAACTCGCGTGGCCTCCTCGCAAGCACCGCTGAGCGGCCGTGTCGCTCTCGTCACCGGCGCCTCGCGCGGCATCGGCCGCGCCGTCGCACTCGAGCTCGCCCGCCAAGGCGCCCACGTCATCGCGTTAGCGCGCACCACAGGCGCCCTCGAAGCGCTCGACGACGAGATCAAACGCGCCGGCTCGAGCGCCACGCTCGTGCCTCTAGATCTGCGCGACGCCGAAGCGCTGCCGCGCCTTGCACAAGCCGTCGCCTCACGCTGGCAAAAACTCGACATCCTGATCGGCAACGCCGGTGTGCTCGGCAAACTGACGCCGCTCGCGCAGCTCGACGACAAGACCTGGGCGCAAGCCTGGGACGTTAACGTCACCGCCAACTGGCGCCTGATCCGCACGTTCGACGTCCTGCTGAAACGCAGCGACGCCGGCCGCGCGCTCTTCGTCACCTCAGGCCGCGCCGAACGCTTCGAACCTTATTGGGGCATCTACGCCGCGACCAAGGCGGCCCTCAACGCGTTGGTCAAAACCTACGCCGCCGAGTGCGCGACGACGCCGGTTCGCGTCAACCTAGTGAACCCCGGCCGCGTCCGCACGAACATGCGCAAAGACGCCTTCCCCGGCGAAAACCCAGCGACACTAACGCCCCCCGAAGACCTCGCCCCCCAGATCGCCGAGCTGGTCCTCCCCAGCGAAACGCGCAACGGCGACGTGATCAATTTGCAAGAACGCGTCGTCTAGCCAACAAGAAGTTTGAACCACGAAAAACACGAAACGCACGAAAAGATCAGGTGCGCTTCGCGCGATGAAGAGGCACCCGGCGCGAAGCGCCTTTAGCTATTCGTGTATTTCGTGCTTTTCGTGGTTCAACCTACTCTTCTTCTCTTATCGCGCATCGCCAGGCGCTTCATCGCAGCGGGCGACTTCAGTTGGCGTAGCGCGTCCTTGCCGATCCAGCGCGCCGAAGCGATCTCCGACTTCGCCAGCCGCTCGGCCAGCGCCACCGCCGGCTTGTTCAGCGCTGAGTTGCGCTCGCCGATGGCGCGCAGCGCCCAGTTCACGCCCTTCTTCACGAAGTTGCGCTCGTCACCCGACGCCGCTTCAATGAGCGGCAGGCACGCCAGAAACTTCGCGTCCTCCGCCTTGCGATCATGCAGCGCGACCGACGCAAGCAAAGCGAACGCGCCGCGCTTGACGAATTCCTCGCGCCGCTTCGCCCACTGCGCCACCTTCTTGAACGCGTGCGGCGTGCGATCGAACAGCGCGAAGCACGCCGTGTCGCAGTCCGCCCAATTGTTGAAGCTCTTGGCCCACGCATCCATCTGCGCCGGCGTCACCTTGTCAGGCTCATCGAGCAGCACGGCGAGCAGCCGCGCTTCGTGCCAGCCCGTCTCCCACAGCGCTAGCGCCACCCCATGATCGCGCGGCGTCTTCTTCACCAGCGGCTTCATCGTCGCCATTGACACGCCGAACGCCTTCGGCGCGACGATGGCGAAGCGCGCCATGCCGTCGCGGTTCTTCTTCGTGCCGCGCTTCTTGAGCCACGCGAGGAGCTCTCCAACCTGTGCGTCGACACTCACGTCTCTAACCCCGCTTCGGTTTTCCCGCTGGACGCCTGTCGCGCTTGTTTCCCTTGTTGCGGTTGTCGCCGCGCTTGGCAGCGCCTTTGGCGAAGGGGTTTTCCTGCGCCTTGATACGCATGCGAATGGGCACGCCGTGGAAACCGAACGTCTCGCGCAAGCCGTTGACCAGATAGCGGGCGTAATCGGCCGGCAATTCACCCGCCTGGTTGGCGAAGATGGCGAAGGTGGGCGGCCGCGCCCGTGCCTGCGTCATGTATTTGATGCGGATACGCCGGCCCTTCGGCGCTGGCGGCGAGTGGCGCTCGAGTGCGCCCTCCAGCCATTGGTTCAAACGGTGCGTCGCCACGCGCTTGTTCCAAATTTCGTATTGCGTGAGCACGGCCGGAAGCAGCCGCTCGATGCCGTCGCCCGCGAGCGCCGAGAGCGCCACCATCGCAACGCCCTGCCATTGCGGCAACAGCTCGCCGATGCGCGACTTCAGCGTGCGCAGAGTTTTCACCTTGTCTTCGACCAAGTCCCATTTGTTGACGGCGATGACCATGGCGCGGCCTTCGCGCTCGATCAGATCGGCGATCTGAAGGTCCTGCGTCTCGAACGGCACGAGCGCGTCGATCACCAGGATCACGACCTCGGCCATGCCGATCTCGCCGAGCGCATCGGCGACCGACAATTTTTCCAAGCCCTCCGACACGCGCGACCTGCGGCGCAAACCGGCCGTATCGACCAGCCTTATCGCCTTGCCCTGCCATTCCCAATCGGCCGCGACCGCATCGCGCGTGATGCCGGCCTCCGGACCTGTGATCGAGCGGTCTTTGCCGAGCAACCGGTTGAGCAACGTCGACTTGCCGGCGTTCGGACGACCCGTAATTGCGATCGTCAAGCGTTTTTCCGGGCGTTCCTCTTCGTCGTCCTTGGCAATCGCGTCGTCCGGCGCAAACGGCAACAACGCATCGCGCAACGCATCGAGCCCGGTCCCGTGCGTCGCTGACACAGCAATCGGTTCACCGAAACCCAGCGCAAAGGTTTCATCGAGGCTCGCGTTGCCTATGGTCGTGTCGCACTTGTTGGCGACGAGCAGCACCGGCTTCTCGGTCTTGCGCAACAGCCGCGCCGCCTCGCGATCGTGCGGTGTCAGTCCTTCGCGCGCGTCGATGACGAACACCACGGCGTCGGCGTGAGCGATCGCCGACTGGGTCTGCGCCTGAATGCGTTCGGCGAGCGGCGACTCCTTCGCGTCGTCAAGCCCCGCCGTGTCGAGCACGCGGAAGCGCAGATCCATCAACTGCACTTCGCCCTCGCGCCAGTCGCGCGTCACGCCGGGCGTGTTGTCGACGATCGCCGCACGCTTGCGCGTGAGGCGGTTGAACAGGGTCGACTTGCCGACATTGGGCCGGCCGACGATGGCGACAGTGAAAGGCATCAGGCGTGGCTTATGTCATTCGAGCACGCCTGGCCAGTCTTACCGCAGCGCCGTCAGGCGCCCGTCGTCCGTCAGCAGGAAGACGGTGTTGTCGGCCACGATCGGCGCAATGAACGCCTTGTCCGGCGTGTTCACCTTGCCGAGGATCTCACCGGTATAGGGCGAGATCGACACCGCGTAGCCGTCCGAGGACACCGCGATCAGGCGGTCGGAGACCAGCACCGGCCCGGCCCAAGCGATCGGACCCTTGCGCGACTCCGGATCGCTATAGGCGTCGAGCTGCCGCGCCCACCGCACGCGTCCGTCCGCACGCGACACGCAGATCACCTTCGCGTCGTCCGTTATGACGAAGACGTAGTCGCCCGCGACCCACGGCCGCTGCGTGCCGCCGACGTCGATCGTCCAAGCACGCTCACCGGTGCGAATGTCGATCGCGACCAACCTGCCCGCATGGCTGTTGGCGAAAACGAGCCCGCGGTCGATCACCGGCCGCCCCGAGATGTCGGCCAAGCGCGCCAGCGGCGTCAGCTTGCCGCCGCGCGACAGCGTATCACTCCAGATCGCCTTGCCGTTCTGCACGCGCAGCGCAAAGAGCTCGCCCGAGGTATACGGCACGACGACGACGTCGCCGGCGACCGCGACGCTGTTCGAGCCGAGCATACCGGCCGACTCCGCGATGCCGCGATGATCCCAGAGCACGCGGCCGTCATCCGCCGCGAGCGCCATCAGCTGGTTTTCCTGCGTCGCGACGAACACGCGCCCGCCATTGACAACCGGCGCCGCGCGGAACGGCACGGTCGCACTGCGCCGCCACAGCTCCTTGCCGCTGCTCGCATCGAGCGCCGCGACAAAACCAAAGCCGGTTGAGACATAGATCTTGCCGGCGTCATAGGCGACACCGCCGCCAAAACCCTTCTCGCTGTCTTCGTCTTCGGGCGTCAGGTCGGTGCGCCACACCTGCGCGCCGCTCTTCTCATCGAACGCGGCGACATTGGCATTCGCGTCGAGCGCAAAGATCTTGCCGTCCGCGATCACCGGCGAAGCCGTCAGACGCGCATTGGTCGACGAACCGGTGCCGACGCTGGCGCTCCACACTTCCTTGAGCTCGCCGGGCGCGGAGAGGTGATGCATCACGTTGTCGGCGTACCCGCCCGGCTCCGGCCAGTCCGGGTTCACGAACGGCTGCGGCAGCACGACCTTCGCATCGCGCAGCTTCGGGTCGGGCTCGACGGACGTATCGGTCGTCAGCACGGCGACACGCTCGCCTTTGATGCGATCCTTCGTACCCGGCGTGATGAATTGATCGAGCGTCTCGCAACCGGCAAGCGAGACCGTGGACAAGATGACGAGGGCGGCGACCGTTGAACGCGGCCGGACAAAACACAGGCGGACCATGGGGAGCTCTTCCGTCGCTTTAGGGCGTGGGAGTTGGGGCAGTCGGCGTGGCAGGCGCGGCCGGCTCTGGCGTGACCGGCGTCGTATCGAATGAGGGGAAGCCAGGGATCGTCGGTAATTGCGAGCCGGGCGTCGGCGCCAAGGTCGGCGCGCTCTTGAGATCGGAGACTTTCACGCCACCGTTGATCAGCGCAGAAAGTTCGCTCGCACGGCGCTTCGAGCCGTCGCTGGCGCTCGCATTGTTCTTGATCAGATCAAAGAGACGCAACGCCTCCTTGTTGTTGCCTGCGCGCCAATAGGCGTAGCCGAGGAATTCCTCCGCCTCGACGCGCCAAGGACTCTCGGACTCGGGCAGGCTGCCGATGCGCTTCTGGATGTCGGCAAGCGGCGCCGTATCGACCAGCAAGATCGCCGCGCGCAGCTTTGCGTAGTCGGCAAAGATCGGATCGCTCGTGCTGTCGGCGATCTGGTCATAGATCGCGGCCGCGCCCTTGACGTCGCCGGCGGCTGCACGCGTGGCGGCAGCCTGGAGACCCGCAACGAACGGATACCCGCCCCAACCTTCATTCGCGAGCTTGGCAAAGGTCGCTGCTGCCGTCCGCTCCTGACCGCCAGTCTCGGCGCTGGTGGATGCCGCTTCGAACGCGCGCGAGGAGGCTTCGACCTTCGCGGCATGCCAAAACGACCAGCCTTGGTAGGCGGCGACGGCAACGATCAAACCGGCCGCGGCACCGATGATCGGCACGCGGTACTTGGTCCACGCCTGCGCCATCTGCTCGCGGCGATATTCTTCTTGGACTTCTTGAAAAATGTCGCTCAAGGAAATGGCTCTCCGCCGCGGTCGAAACCGGCAGGTCTTTGGGAGGGCCGGACATTAGCCATCTTGGGTTGCGGTCGCAATGCGCTGGAACGGCAATCAGGACTGTTTCAAAGCGTAGGTATGTTCAGCCGCAGGGAAGCGCCGCGCCTTGACATCTCCCGCGTAGCCGGCGACCGCCTCGGTGATGACTTTGTTGAGGTCGGCATAGCGCCTGACGAATTTCGGCGTGTGTCCGGAAACAGTGAGCCCGAGCAGGTCTTCGGTGACTAGGATCTGTCCGTCACAACTCGGTGAGGCGCCGATCCCGATCGTCGGTATGCTGATGAGCTTGGTGATCTCGGCCGCCAAAGGCTCGGCCATGCCTTCCAAGACGACGGCAAACGCCCCCGCCTCAGCGACAGCTTTGGCATCCTCGATCAACGGGGCCCATTCCTCGCGCGTCCGCCCTGCCGTGCGATACCCGCCGGCCGTCTGAACCGCCTGCGGCAGCAGGCCGATATGCGCCATCACAGGTACGCCGCGACCGGTCAAGAACTCGATCGTCGGCGCCATGCGCCGCCCGCCCTCGAGCTTCACAGCGCCAACCCCGGCCTCTTTCATCGCCCGTGCTGCAGCGCCAAATGCCTGCTCCGGCCCCGACTCATAGCTTCCGAACGGCAGATCCAGCGCCACCAGCGCCCGTGTCGAGGCGCGAACCACCGCCTGCGCATGCGCGATCATGAGGTCGAGCGTGATCGGCAGCGTCGTCTCGTGCCCATGCACCACCATCGCCGCCGAGTCGCCGACCAGAATCAGATCGACGAAAGAATCGAGGATGTGAGCGATGGGGGCCGTGTAGGCCGTGAGGCACGCGATAGGCTCTCCACCTTTGCGTGCGCGGAGCTTCGAAACGGTGAGGCGCTGCATTTGGGACACGGCTGACATCGATGCCTCCGGGGCGGCGAGAACCGCAGAATTCTGCGGTCTATCCTGTGTCGCAGGCGCAACAGGTGCCATAGGGCGTGGCCCAAGTGCAAGGTCTCGATAATATTTGCCGCCGACAATTGCGCGAGACGGGGACTCGCCCATAGTTACCGTCCAGGGACAGGCTCAAAAGGGGGAATTAGCTGACTTCAGCTGGTTACCTTGCGCCTGAAAAGGTCTGAACGAATGCGTTTGTCGGTGCTCATGACGGTTGCGGCAGCAGGTGCCCTTTTGGCGCCCGCGAACGCTTGCGCCGCTGAGAGGTCGAAGACCTTCATCGACGTGGCAATCGGCTGGGCCATTCCCGCCGCAAGAGCCGATGAGACCGAAAAGTCAAAGGATGGTTTCTTCATCGGCGTGCAGTCGGGCCTGATCGCTGACAGCGGCGTCGGTCCTGCGGTCGCCGGTATCTCGCTGAACAACCGCGGCCAAGGCGCCGTGATGGCCAACGGCTACTACGCGCTCGTCACCGACTGGGACATCGGCACGTATGTCGGCGGCGGCTTCGGTCAGCTGAACCTCGGTGTCGACGACTTTTCCAGGGCAGGTATCAGCCGCGACTACGCCTATCAGGGCATGGCTGGTCTAACGTACAGCTTCACGCCCGCGATGGCGCTGGGGCTCGAGTATCGCTACGCCGGCACGATCGATCCGCTGATGGGCACGCAGACGCTGCCGAACGACACCGATGCGCAAAGCCTGACGCTGCGCTTGGACCTGCAGTTCAACTAAACAAAACGCTCTTCGCTTAAACCATCGACGCCACAACTGCGCCGACATCGGCGATCACCGCAGCGCGTTGATCGCCGGATAACTTCGTTGCGCCGGAATAGTAGACGGCGGCGAGCAACGGCTCGCGCTTCGGCGGCCAGAACACGGCAATGTCGTTGGCGATCGCATCGGCCGTGCCGGTCTTGTCGCCGACCTTCCAGCCCTTCGGCACGCCGGCGCGCAGGCGCTTGTCGCCCGTCTTCGTCGCCACGATCCACTTCGTGATCAAGTCGCGCGACGCCGGCGACAACACATCGCCCAGCACCACCTTGCGCATCGTCTCGAGCGCCGCCAGGGGTGAGGTCGTATCGCGCTCGTCACCATCCTTCACGTCGTTGAGCTCGGGCTCGTAGCGATCGAGCCGCGTGACCGCGTCGCCCAGCGATCGCGCGTAAGCCGTGAACGCGGTCGGACCACCGATCGAAGCAAGCAGCAAATTGCCCGCCGTATTGTCGCTGAGCGTGATCGTCGCTTCGCACATGTCGCCGATCGTCATGTCGTCCACCACATGCGCCCTCGAGACGGGCGAGTTCGGCAGCAGATCCTTCTCCGTGAAGCGAACGCGCCGATCGAGTTGCTCCAGCCCCTTATCAACACGCGACAGCACGCACGCCGAGGCCAAGAATTTGAACGTGCTGCACATCGCGAAACGTTCCTCGCCCCTATTGTGGATGAGACGCCCGGTCTTGGTGTCCAAAATGGCGACGCCAAGCCGTCCTCCGTTCTTCCTCTCGAGCTCAATGATGCGCGGTATCAGGCCAGCCACCTTGGCAACCGCTTGCGCAGACACTGCAACGGCGCCAACGCCCACAAGCACGGAACGACGGCACAGCATCAAACGCATCGAGTTCCCTCCGAACAATTAAGCCGCTTGAGTCGCACTTGCCGCCGACGCGTGCGTTTTGACGTTCGCGACTATGGACACGGGGCCGCGCTGCCATAGTTGAATCCTGAACGCGCTCTCCACAGCAGGAGACACCATGAGAAAGCTATGCACTGTCGTCGGCAACCAAGCACCGCTGACGCTCCGCCTCGACACCACCGTCCAAGATGCCTGCGCGCGGATGCGTGATCGCCGCGCCGGCTCGGTTCTTGTGACGGATGAAAATCAGGCTCTCGTCGGCATCTTCACGGCAACAGATGCCGTATGCCGCGTGATCGCGCCACAAAAGAATCCCTCGCAGGTCTCATTAGCGGAAGTAATGACGCCGAACCCGACGACCATCTCCCCGGAGAAGCCGGCCATTGATGCGCTGCGCTTGATGTGGGACGGCGGCTTCCACCACGTACCGTTGACACGCGCGGGCGAAGTCATCGGCGTCGTCGCGCGCAGCGATTTCAACGGCGAGGAGCACGAAACGCTTTATCGCGAACGTCAGCTGTGGGAGCACATGCGCTAGGCTAAGTGTGGTCGCGCGCCCAGCGCACGACGTCGGCATGCGTCGCGAACCACACGTCGCCTTTCGCTTTGGCGTGCCGGATCAGCTCGTCGATGATCCAGATGCGCGAGCGATAGCCGATGATGTGCGGATGACACGTCAGCTGAAAGATGCCGCCGTCTTCGTAAGCGGCATCGAGCTCGCGGCGGAAGATGTCGAATACGGCTTCAGGCGGCGTATAGGGCCGCGTCGCCTGAAACCGGTTCATCATGAAATAGGGCGCGTCGTCGCGGATCCATTCGACCGGCAGCTCGAGCACGCCGCACGGCCCGCCGTCGAGCAGCAGCTCGTAGCAATCCTCATCGGCCATCAGCGACGAGTCATAGAGCAGCCCAAGCTCCTGCTCGATCTTCAACGTCGACGGCGAAAAGTCCCACGACGGCGTACGCAAGCCCACCGGCCGCACCCCGGTGATCTTCTCGAGCGTATCGGCCGAGCGAAACATGAGATCGCGCTCCGCTTCATACGGCAGCGCCGAATTCAACTCATGGATCCAGCCGTGAATACCGATCTCGTGTCCCGCCGCCGCCAGCGCGCGCTGCTCGTCCGGATAAAGCAGCGCCGCGACTGCCGGCACATAGAACGTCGCTCTCACGCCGTAGCGATCGAGCAACTTGGCGATGCGGGGCACGCCGACACGTGGCCCGTATTGTCCCCACGACAGACGTCCGATCGACTTGCCGCCGTCGCGCAACTCGTTCGTCTCGTGATCCGAGTCGAACGAGAGCGCCACCGCACAGCGCGCATTGCCCGGCCACGACTTCGGCTTCAGCGCCCGCCCCGCGCGCACATGGTTGACAATGCGCCGCCACTGCGCCTCGCTCCACTGCCATGGCTCAAGGTTCAGATCGTCCATCTCATGCAGCCCCTCTCAGCTGACGCCAACGTTACTCCATTTCACGACCTGACGGCGACGCAGGGGTAGCTGTGGCCACACAGCCAAACCGCAACCGCGCGTAGCGCACGTCACGCTCGTTCACGTTGACGCCGCAACGGTGATCCTTATGTGAGGCGGCTCCGTAAAACAGCTCCAGTTCAGGGTCCTGTCGCGAGCGTCATGTCGAGTCTCACCGCCTTCCTCAAAAGCAAAATATTGCGTTGGACATTGCTCTCGCTCGGCGGCGTCGTCGTCGTCGGCGTTGCGGCGCTTTATGGCATCACCGAGTGGATGCTCAACACGACATACGAGGCGCCGGCCGTCGCGCTACGCCTTCAAGAGCCACCATCGGCGGAGCGCGGCGCGCGTGTCGCGGCGACGTTCGGCTGCGTCTCGTGTCACGGCACGCACGGCAAGATCCTGTTCGAGGCTCCGTTCGTCGGCCGCATCGTGACGCCCGATCTCGCGCGCGCCGTTCCCGCCTACAGCGACGCGGAGCTGGTCACCATCATTCGCAGCGGCATCAAGCGCGACCACACCAGTGCCATCGCCATGCCCGCGAACTCGTTCTCTTCGATGGCCGACAGCGATGTCGCCGATATCGTCGCTTGGCTGCGCACCTTGAAGCCGGAGCAAGAAACCGTCACTGCCCGCACCACGGCCGGCCCCATCGGCCGCGTGCTCATCCTGATGGGCGGACTACGCATGGGCGCGCGCGTGCCGCATGACCCGGCACCGCCCGCCGCGCGTCCGATCGAGCCCGCAGCCCACGGCGAGTACATCGTCAAGGTCATCTGCCTCGACTGCCACCTCCTCGACGCACCGCGCGAGGTCGAACCCGGCACGATCGCCCCGCCACTGCGCGAGATGGTACAAGCCTACGACCTCGAGCAATTCACGCATCTGATGCGCACGGGCCTCGGCGCCGGCGAACGCGAGCTGAAGATCATGTCGGAGGTCTCGCGCGAAGGCTTCGCGAAGATGACTGACGAAGAGATCGCCGCCGTCCACACTTATCTGAGCGGTTCGCAGAGCAACACCGCGGCGGCAAACTAACGCAAATCAGCACGACAATTTGGGCCTGATCCGCCGAGCCGCTAGTCTCGGCCCACCATGTCCGCCCTCACCTTCTTCAACCGCAAAGCCGTGCGCTGGACGCTGGCAACGCTCGGCGCCGTCGTCGTCGGACTGATCGCGCTCTACGCGATCTCATCTTCGCTCCTCTCGACGGAATTCAAGATCGCACCAGCCGCGTTGCGCCTCCCTGGCCCGGCGTCGCCCGAGCGCGGCGGGCGCATGGCAGCGGTCGTCGGCTGCGTCGACTGCCACCAGAGCCACGGCCGCATCATGTTCTCAGCTCCGCTCGTCGGCAGCATCGTCGCACCCGATCTCGCGCGCGCGCAAAGCACCTACAGCGACGCCGAGCTCATCGCCCTCATCCGCGCCGGCGTCAAACGCGATCGCACCAGCGCCATCGAAATGCCGGCCAACGCGCTCTCTTCGCTCGCCGACAGCGACCTCGCCGACATTATCGCTTGGCTGCGCGCGCTGAAGCAGGACGAAGACACCGAGACCGCACAAACCTCGCTCGGACCGGTCCTGCGCTTTCTATTGCTGACCGGCACGGTCCGCATCAGCGCCCGCGGCCCGTTTGATCCAGCGCCGCCCGTGAGCGCGCCCCAAGATCAACTTCCGCATGGCGCGTATTTGGTGAAGATCGCCTGCACCGGTTGCCACGCGCTCGACGTGCCGCAGGACCTAGGCCCCGGCCGCACCGCGCCCGCTTTGCGCGACGTCGTGCCCGCCTACGACCTCCAGCAGTTTACCAACCTCATGCGGACCGGCAAAGGCATCGGCGACCGCGAGCTCAGCCTGATGTCAGAGGTGACACGCACCAGCTTCGTCCACCTCACCGACGATGAAGTCGCCGCCCTGCACGCATACCTAACGGGGGCCCGTTAATCGCAAGCGCGCCGCCGACTGTAGCCGAAATGCAATTGCGCCCCAGCGCGCCAAAATCGGACAATGCCTGATGCAGTGGCTGCAGTCGTTCTTTCAAATGAAAGCCGTGCGCTGGACGCTCGCGTCTCTCGCCGGTCTCATCGTGCTCGCGATCGGCACGATCTACGGCGTCTCGGCATGGGTCCTCTCAACTCGGCACGACCTGACGCCGATAACTTTGCGCGTCGAAGGCCCAGGCTCAGCCGAGCGAGGCGCGCGCCTCGCGCACGTCTTCGAGTGCACGGACTGCCACGAGACGCACGGCCGTGTCCTGTTCGACATGGGGCCCCTCGGCGGCCGCGTCGTCCCGCCCGACCTGGCGCGCAAGCAAACGACCTACAGCGACCAAGAGCTCGTCACGCTCCTCCGCCGCGGCATCAAACGCGACGGTCTCAGCATGATCGAGATGCCCACCAATTCCTTCTCGTCGATGGCGGACGCCGATCTCCTCGACATCATCGCTTGGCTGCGCTCGCTGAAGCCCGACGCCGAGACGGAAACAGCGCAGCACCACTTGGGCCTCGCCCTCCGCTTGGCGCTGCTCGCCGGCAACGTCCGCATCAGCGCCCGCTGCATCCTCGATCCCGCTCCGCCGGTCAGCGCACCGACCTCGCAACCGGAGCAGGGCGAATATCTCGCCAAGGTTTCCTGCACCAATTGCCACTTTTTGAACGTCTGGAAATTCATGTCGCCTGGCCCCAACTCGCCGGGCCTGCAAGAAGCTGCGCAACGCTACAGCAAGGAGGAGTTCACAAGACTCTTGCGCGACGGCACCGCCGTTGACGGCCGGGACCTCGGGTTGATGCAACGCGCGTCGAAAGTCGCCTTCAGCCACTTCACCGACAACGAGATCGCCGCGATCTACGCGTTTCTGACGACGCCAATGGCCAACAACGACCGCTTTTCTCTCAACGAATGGGATCCGTGTCGCGGCTTCGGCCCGCTGACGCACCGCTATTGAAGAACCGCAGCCCGGCCGAGCAGCACTTCGCGCTCACGTTCGTTCTTGGTCAGCGACGCTGCACGCTCGAACTCAGCGCGCGCCTCCTGTTTGCGCCCGAGCTTCTCGAGCAGATCGCCGCGCACGGTTGGCAAGATGTAATAGGACTTGAGCGACGCCTCTCCGGCGATCTCATCGACGATCCTCAATCCCTCCGCCGGCCCATGCGCCATGCCGACAGCAACGGCACGGTTGAGCTCGATCACCGGCGACGGCGACACCTGCATCAGCGCACCATAGAGCTCGGCGATCCGCTCCCAGTCCGTATCCCCCGCAACCCGCGCTCGTGCATGGCACGCAGCAATCGCCGCTTGCAGCGCATAAGGCCCCAGCGGCCGCCCCGTCTCGTCAGCCCGCAACAACGCAGCAAAGCCACGCCTTATATGCAACTGATCCCACTTCGCCCGATCCTGATCGAGCAGCAAGATCGGCTCACCCGACGGCCCAACGCGCGCTCGCAGCCGCGACGCCTGAATCTCCATCAGCGCCACGAGCCCGTGCACCTCCGCCTCCTGCGGTGCGAGCTCCGCCAGGATGCGCCCCAAGCGCAGAGCCTCCTGGCACAACGCCGGCCGCATCCAATCTCCGCCCGACGTCGCGGCATAGCCCTCGTTGAAGATTAGATAGACCACCTCGAGCACGGACGAAAGCCGCGCCACCATCTCCTCGCCGCGCGGCACCTCGAACGGCACCTTCGCGTCGGCCAGCGTCCGCTTCGCGCGAACGATGCGCTGCTGGATCGTCGGCTCAGGCACCAGGAACGCGCGCGCAATCTCTTCAGTCGTCAAACCGCCAATCAAGCGCAAGGTCAGCGCAACGCGCGCTTCCGTCGACAAGATCGGATGGCAGGAAATGAACACGAGCCGCAACAGATCGTCGCCGACATGATCGTCGAGCGCCGTGTCGAGATCCGGCGTTGTCTGCTCGAACTCGGCCAGTTCGCGCCCGATCTCCTCATGCTTCTGCTCGACGCGCGTGCGACGCCGCAAAGTGTCGATCGCGCGATGCTTGGCTGCTTGCATCAGCCAAGCGCCGGGGTTGTTCGGAATGCCGCTCTCCGGCCACTGCTTCAGCGCAGCGACGAGGGCGTCCTGCGCCAGCTCTTCGGCGACGCCCACATCACGCACGATGCGCGTCAAGCCGGCGATCACCTTCGCCTGCTCCATGCGCCAAACGGCGTCGATCGTGCGGTTGATATCGGTAGCCATTGCGGGCTACCGACTAAGCCATCGTCAAACGCCTCGCAAGCGAGGCGGCAATTCAGCGCTGTCCGTCGAGGAAGAAACCGACCGGCCGCACCTCGATGCCCCACCCGGCCTGCTGGCCCAGATGCGCAGCCGGGTGATGCGAAGCGATGCGTTTCGCCTCGTCGATGTTCTCGGCCTCGATCATGAAGAAGCCGCCGATCATCTCTTTCGTCTCGGTGAACGGCCCATCCGTGATCACAGGCTTGCCGCCCGTGGGGCGAATGCACACCGTCTCCGTCGGCTCACCGAGTGACGCGGAGAACAGCAGCCGCCCCGTCGCCTTCAGCTCTTTGTCATACCCAGGGCATTTGCTGACCATGGCCTGCAGCTCGGCCTTGGGCATCACCCCCATCCTCGCTTCGTCGTAATACGCCAGGCACAGAAATTTCATGACACCATCCTCAACGTCGGGCGCCTTGGCCGTGAGCCTGCATGTCAGCAAAGCCCTCAGCCGCTTTCTGCACGTCAGCCGGAAAGTCTTCCATTTCCTGCACCTGACGCACTTCGATCACCTCGTTCGGGCCTGCGGGACACCGCTTCGCCCACTCGATCGCTTCCTCGCGTGACTTGACGTCGATCATCCAATAGCCGCCGAGCACCTCTTTCGTCTCGGCGAACGGACCATCGGTGACCTTCGGCTTCCCGCCCTCGAACGAAATGCGCGCACCCATAGAAGGCGGATGCAATCCGTCGAGCGCCAGCAACACGCCGGCTTGCTGCAGCGCCGTGTTGTACTTCATCATCGCTTCGACCGCCTTGGCGTCGGGCACAGTGCCCGGCGCCGCGTCCTCATATCCCTTCGGGATCATGAGCATCATGAACCGCATGTCTTTCGTCCTCGTGCGAGTTGATGCCGTTAGTGCTTGGTTTGCTGTTGCTGCGCCCGGAACGCCGCTTCCTTGGCGAGCGTCTCGACGCCTTCCTGCGTCTTGATCACCGGCTCGAAGTCTTCGGCCTCGGCGATCTGCCGGATCTCGACTTCACCTTCGTCGAACGGGATCTTCTTCGCCCACTCGATCGCCTCGTCCTTCGTCTTGGTCTGCCAGATCCAGAAGCCGCCGACCAATTCCTTCGTCTCCGTGAACGGTCCGTCGACGACAGCGCGGTTCGAGCCGCTGAACTTGATGCGCGAACCCTTCGCGCTCGGCAGCAGGCCTTCGCCGGCCTGCATCACGCCGGCCTTGATCAGCTCTTCGTTGAACTTGCCCATCTCGATCAGCAGCCGCTCTTCGGGAAGCTTGCCGGACTCCGACTCAGCGTTCGACTTCACGATCACCATGAAACGCATTTTCAAATCTCCATCGGTTGGTTGCCTGGCCGGGGTCTCAGGCTTGGATCGCCTGAACGACCCCGGCTCTACAAGGACGTCGCCTGAGAACGGCTCAGATCGACACGGGGTCGCCAAAATAGTTTCCGCAGAATTCTGCCGTTTTTTGCACACATCCGGGCTCGACATGTATACCCAACACGCACGCAAGGGCGACGAGATGGCCAAACACCACGACTTCGCATCGACCATCGTCTGGACCGGCAACCGCGGCGAGGGAACGCGGCGCTACCGCGGCTACGACCGTACCTGGGACATCGCCGCCGACGGCAAAGCTGTCGTGCATTGCTCCAACGACCCACTGCTCGGCGGCGATCCAAGCAAAATGAACCCAGAGGATCTACTGATCTCCTCGCTCGCGGCCTGCCACATGCTTTGGTATCTGCATTTGGCGAGCGATGCCGGCATCGTCATCACTGAATATCGCGACAACCCGATCGGGCACGGCGAGACGCTGCCGAACGGCGCCGGTCGCTTTCTCTCCGCCGTGCTGAGGCCGGAGATAACGGTGCTGCCGGGAGCGAACCTCGAGCTCGCCCACCAGCTTCACGAGCGCGTGCACGAATTCTGCTTCATCGCACGCTCGGTGAACTTCCCGGTTCGCTACGAGCCGACCTTCCGCCTCGCGGCCGCAAAATAAAGGCTATCCCTTCGGGAAGTTGGCGTAGTACGGCTCCGCCTCCTTCTTGGCCCGCGCATAGGACGGTCGCGCCGACAGTCGCTGGAAATACGCGAACGCATGTCGGTGTGTATCCGAGAACGGCATCACCTCGTTGGCGTAGAACAGCGCCGGCGCCGCCGCACAGTCGGCCATCGAGAAGGCATCGCCGATCGCCCACAGCTTCTTCGACATGGCTTCATCAACCAGGTCGAGCGCAGTCTTCAGCGTCCCGCGCGCCTGCTCGACGCCGTAGGGATCACGCTTGCCCTCGGGCCGGATGCGATCTGTCACCACCTTCTGCATCTGCACGTTGATGTAGAGATCGAAGAAGCGGTCGCGCATCCGCATCTGCCGCGCCAAATCCTGATCAGCAGGAATGAACTTGGTTTTGCCCGGATAATGCTGGTCGAGATACTCGATGATGATGCTCGACTCCGGCACCATGTGGTCGCGCTTCTCGTCCTTCAGCACCGGAAACCGCCCGACCGGCCACAACTCGAGGAACGCCTCGCGCGAGGCCGTATTGCCGAAATCGACCAGCACCGGCTCGAACGGCGTGTTGTTCTCGTAGAGCGCGATCAACGTCTTCTGGCAGAACGACGACAGCGGATGGTAGTAAAGCTTGAGCGTCATGAATTCGTCCTCATCCCAAAGTTGGTCACGTTAACACGATGTCTCTCGACAGCACGCTTTGGATCGAGATCCGCGCGCAGCCATCGCAGGTTCAACTGCACCTATTGAATACAGGTCTCTTCACACGCCTTGATGACATCAACGGCCTGAAGCGCGTCGCCACGGACGGCTGCATCGTCACCATCTTCCCCGACGCCGGAATGCATGACGGTCCACGCGAAGCCGGCATCACCGTCAACATGCGCCTCTTCTTCGCCTGCACCGAAAGCGAAAAATCCGCGCTTTGGACTTTCGCAACCATTCGTGCCGTCATCAGTCTGCTCCGCGGTCTCCCGGGGGACGCCCTGCTTCTTTATTCCGGCGACTCCCCCGCCCTCTTGCGTAAGAAGGGCGAGCTCATCCTCGACAAGCGCTGCGGCGTTTGGCATCCCGACGTCGAGCCAAACGTGCTGCCGCTGATCACGCTGCGCTACAGCTGGGGCGAAATCCCCGTCAGCTGATCACGCGCGAGCGAGCTTCTTGTACCTCTCCGCGGAACGCGCCTTCGCCTTTGCCGCTTCGATCACCCGGTCGCGCGCCGGCTGGTTCGTGACCAGCCCATCGATCAGCTTGCGCGCAACCGCGAAGGTCTCGTCGATCGCGCGGTTGAAGGCTTCCTCGTTCGCCTTCGACGGCGCATTGAAACCGGAGAGCTTGCGCACGAACTGCAGGGACGCCGCCCGGATCTCGTCATCTGTTGCCACAGGATCGAAATTGAACAGTGTCCGAATATTCCTGCACATGGCACCAAACCTTTCCGGCAAACGCGTCTCTTAGCTCTCGACCTGCGCCTTGAGGTTGGCAAGACCGCTCTCAAAGCTACCGCCGATCATCCGATCCTGGCTGAAGAACAAGCCCATCAGCTTCGGGATAAACGCCGACTTTCCATACATCGCCCACGTCACAGCCGTTGAGTCCGCCTGCGGCGCCAGCGTGAACTCCGCAGTGTTGTTGCCTGCAAACGGCTTCAGGAACTGCAAGCTCATCACCACCTTCCGCGTAGGCTCCGTATCGACAATCTCCATCCGTCCGGTACCCACCTTCGAGCTCTCCCACGCGTACGCGGCGCCACGGCCGCTCTCGGCACCGCTATAGCTGCCCTTGATCGCCGGATCCATCTTCTCGAACGGATTCCAAGTATTGAAACGATGCAGGTCATTTATCATGGGAAAGATCTTTTCCGGTGCCGCTTTGATCACAGCGGTCCGCTCGACTCGGAAATCGTCAGGCCGCAGCGTTGCGGCGATCAGCACGGCGCCGATCATAACGGCGACAATCACAAGAGCAGTAAACATCACATCCTCCTTCAGCGCGTCCTTGCGTTCCCACCAAGGACGTAACCCGCAACGTCTTTCCGACAACCCATCGAAAACAATCTGCTACGCATGCTTCACCTGCATCAGCCGGTCGAGATGCATGCGAATATGCGCGGCTTCTGCCGCCGTATCCGCGAGCGCGATCGCCTGATCGAACGCCACCCGCGCTTCTGCATTGCGCTCGAGCTGCATCAACAAGGCGCCGCGCACGCCGAAATAGTTGAAGTAACCGGAGAGTCGTGACGCGAGCGGCTCGATCATCTCGAGCGCCGCAGCGGCCCCACGCACCTTCGACACCGCCACGGCCCGGTTGAGCGTAATCACCGGCGAGGGCTGCACGTCCTCAAGCGCCGCGTAGAGCGCATCGATCTGCGCCCAATCCGTCTCGTCAGCCCGCTTCGCGCGCACATGCACAGCAACGATCGCAGCTTGAATCTGATAAGGCCCGCGCTCGCCATGCCGCACGGCCTTTTCCAACAACGCAAGGCCTTCAGCGATCATCTGACGATCCCAGCGCGAGCGATCCTGCTCCTCGAGCAAGATGATAGACCCCGTCTCATCGAACCGAGCCGCCGCGCGCGACTGATGCAACAGCAGCAACGCCGCCAGACCCATGATCTCCGGCTCGCTCGGAAACAACCGCAGCTGCAATCGCGCCAAACGAATGGCCTCGTCGCACAACGGCGCCCGCGCGGAAATCTCCTCACCGCTCGCCGAATACCCCTCGTTGAACACGAGATAGATCATCGCCGCGACCGTCGCGAGCCGCTCGGCACGCTCGACGACACCAGGCGCTTCGAACGGCACATCGGCCTTCGCGACGCGCGCCTTCGCCCTCGTGATGCGCTGCTCCATCGCTGCTTCGCTGACGAGGAACGTGCGCGCGATCTGCTTCACCGACAAACCGGAAACAATACGCAGCGCCAACGCAATCTGCTGCGTCGCCGGCAGATCCGGATGACAGCAGATGAACAGCAGCCGCAGGATGTCGTCGCGATAATGCGATCCATCAAGCCGCTCGCCTATCCCCGCTTCCGCATCGTCGAGATCCGACAACACAGCTTCATCGGGCAATGCCACGCTCTTGCCCTGACGTCGCGCCTCATCGATCCCGACATTGCGCCCGACCATGATCAACCAAGCGGTCGGGTTGCGCGGCGGCCCGTTCACCGGCCACGTCTTCAATGCGCGCAGGCAAGCGTTCTGAAACGCTTCCTCCGCCGCATCGAGATCACGGAAATACCGTAGCAATGCGCTCATCGCCTGGGGACGCGCAGAGGTCAGCGCAACGTCGATCCAGGCGATGTCGGTGGTCATGACGGAAAGCCTAGTGGAAGATGGTTGCGCAGCGGCCGCACCTCATAGCCGCCCACGCCGGCATTCGCGATCGACAGCTCCTTGGCGACCGACAGCGCGTCATCGAGACTCTCGCACTCGACGACATAGAAGCCGAGCAGCTGCTCCTTCGTCTCGATGAACGGCCCGTCGGTCACGATCGGCTCCTTGCCCTTGCGCACCGTCATCGCCGTCGTCGTCGGCATCAGTCGCGCTGTCGGGCCGAGCCGCCCTTGCTTGATCAGCTTCTGGTTCACCGCGTCGAGCCGCGCCATGACCGCGTCGTTCTCGGCTGCGCTCCAGGACTCGACAATTTCTTCCGAGTTGTAGCAAAGGATGGCGTAGAGCATTGGCCTCACCTGATCTAAAGACGGTTGAGGATACCCATCGCCGACAGCGATGGGCACCTCAATCCGCCGTGTTTATTTCGCAGCTGGCGCGAGCGGCGGCCCGTTGAACTCGGTCTCGATGGTAACCTCGACCGCATCGCTCACGCCCATCGTCGTACCCGGCGCCGGAATGCCGTAAGCCATGCCGAAGTCCGAGCGCTTGAACGTGCTGTGCACGGAGAAACCGATGCGCGCATGCGGATCGAGCGGATGCCCCGCGTAGCCGCCGTTGTACTTGGCATCGAGCACGATCGGATGCTTCACGCCGTGCAGCGAAAGCTCGCCCGAGATGCGCGCCGAGTTCTTGCCAGTACGCTCGACCTTGGTCGACCGGAAGCTGATCTGCGGAAACACTGCGACGTTCAGCCAATCCTTGCCGAGCAGAGAGTCGAGAAACCCAGCCGGCGGCGCAAACACTTGCAGCGAACGCGGCTCGACCGTCGCAGTGATCGACGAGTTCTCCGGCTTGTTCGGATCGAAGTGGAGCTTCGCGTCGACCGTGTTGAACAGGGCCGTATAATTCGAGAAGCCGATGTGGTTGACGCGGAAGACGAGGCTCGTATGCGCCTTGTCCATCGTGTAGTCGCCGGCCGGCACCGGCGGCGGCGCGCTGGCAGCCAGTTGAGGCGCGGCGAACGCCGGCGCGGCGGCCAACGACAGAACGGTCAGGACGGTGGCAAAGCGGTTCATGAGTCTGCTCCTTGGGGTCTCTTGGCGCCGGTTTCAGCCGGCCTCACCGACACGTCGAACCAACGTGTCGAGGATCGACAAAACCCCTGCCGATTTTTTGCAGGATCGAATTCTGGCAGATTTCTGCGGCTCAGCGACCAGGCTAATCGTCGATCGTCTGATAAACCGACGTCCAGAAGTCGTGATAGACCCGCGGCCCTTGCGGCGACGACCACAGCACCTGGGTGAGCAGAATGCCGACCAGCCCCTCCTTCGGATCGCTCGCCCAGGACGTGCCGTAGCCTCCCTCCCAGCCATAGCGGCCCGGGACGCTCGCCGTCGCGTCGCGCTTGATCACCATCGACACGCCAAAACCCCAGCTCCGGTTGCCGTCGAAGAACATCTGGTTCGCCGCGCGCTGCTCCGCGGTCAGCTGATCGGTGATCATCGCCTCGACCGACGGCCGCGATAGGATGCGCTCGCGCCCGAGCTTGCCGAAGCCCAGCATCATCTGCGCGAACGCCAAATAGTCGTCGACGGTCGACACGAGCCCGCCCCCGCCGGCCGGAAACACGGGCGGCCGCGCCCACCGGCTATTATCGACGCCGTCGAACACCTCGAAAGCGCCGCGGCTGTTCACTTGGTAGCAGGTCGCCAAGCGATCGAGCTTCGCGGCCGGGACATAGAAGCTCGTATCGCTCATACCGAGCGGCACGAATATCCGCTCGCGGAAGAACGCCTCGAGCGGCTGCCCCGTCACTCGCGCGATGAGCACGCCGAGGATGTCCGAGCCGGTGTGATACATCCACTGCTCGCCGGGCTGATAAGCGAGCGGAATGCGTCCGAGCCGCGCCATGTATTCGTTCGGTGGGATCGCTGCGAGCGTCGGCCCCGGCGCCAGTCCGGCTTCCGCAAGCGCCTTTTGGATCGGCGCATCCTGCGGCGCTGAGACGACGAACCCATAGCCAGCGCGAAACGTCAGCAGATCACGTAGCGTGATCGAGCGCCCGGCCGGCACCGTATCCTCGATCGGCCCATCGACACGTTTCAACACCTGTCGTTCGGAGATCTCCGGCAGCCATTTGTCGAGCGGCTCGTCGAGCCGCAACTTGCACTCCTCGACCAGGATCATCGCCGCAACGGCCGTAACAGGCTTGGTCATCGAGGCGATGCGGAAGATGGTATCCGCGCGCATTGCATCCGACGAGCCAACGGCTTTCATGCCGATCGCTTCGACGTGCGTTTCGCCGCGTCGCGCAATCGCCGTCACCATGCCGGGCACCTCGCCGCGCGAGACATATCCCGTCATCGTCTCGCGCATCCGCGCCAAACGCTCCTTCGACAACCCGCCACCAACCATCGTCGATCCTCAATATTTCGGCCCGAGCAAATCATGCCGATGCCCCAACGACAAACCGTCAGCAGCTTCGCCAACCGCGCCCCCTGGTTGCACACATCAGTTCCGCCAGCCGTCATCGGCGGAAAGAAAAAAATTCTTGTGAACCTGCGCGACAGCCTCGAATCCCGGCCAAACTGCAAGTCCCGGCGTTTGCTCAGGGCCCAAATTTCCGCTCTCATTTGCGATCTTCCCGAAGCTGGAATCGAGACTATGACGCGCACTGTCGATCGACGCGAACTCATGACGACTGCCGGAGGTATATTGATGGCTGCAGCATTCCGTCCCCTTGAAGCCGACGCCGCCACGCCGGCGAAGAAGCCTCCCGTCGCGCGCGTTCAAGTCGTCAAAGATACGCACTTTGGCGAAACCATCAGCGATCCCTATCGCTGGATGGAGGACGACAAGGATCCGGATTGGCTGCCCTTCCTCCGAGGACAAAACGACTACGCCCGCTCGGTGCTCGATGCATTGCCCAAGCGCGACAGGCTGCTGAAGCGCATTCAACAGCTCTCGGGCGACATCGCTGTCACCTCAAAGGTGCAGCGCGCCGGCGATCGAACCTTCTTCCAGCAACGCCCCGCAGGCGCCGACAACTACAAACTCTTCGTCCGCGAGAGCGGCAAGGATCGCGTGCTCATCGATCCCTCCGCGATGAAGCAGGCAGGCGTCGGCCACTTCTCGCTCGACTGGTGGAGCGCTTCGCCCGACGGCAGCCATGTCGTCTACGGCATTTCGAAAGACGGCAGCGAGAACTCGACGCTGCACGTCCTTGTCGTCGCAGATGGCAAGCTGCTGCCGGAGCAGATCGGCGACACCGACGGCGCCGGCCCGCAGTGGCTCGATGACGGCAGCGGCTTTTTCTACAACCAGCTCACCGGCAAGATCGACACGCCTGAGCGCTACCTCGACAGCCGCGCTCGCTTCCATCGCCTTAACACCGACCCCGGCGCCGATCCGATCATCATGAAGCGCGGCCTCGACCCCGCCGTCGCCTACGAGAACATTCAGTCGCCATACGTCCTGACCTCACGCCACTCGCAGCACGCCCTGCTGTTTCTCGGGGACGTCCGTCCGGAGTTTCGCCTCTACATCGCCCCGCTCGCCGATGTCGTCGCGGGCCGCGCGAAGTGGATCAAGGTCGCGGGCTTCGAAGACGAAGTCACCGGCATGGACCTCCACGGTGATGATCTCTTTTTGCTTGCGAACAAAGGCACGCCACGCGGCCGCATCGTGAAGATGAGCGCCAAAGCACCGAACATCGCCACCGCACAAGCAGTCGTGCCGCAAGGCAAAGACGTCATCGACGAAATGTCGCGCGCCCGCGACGGCCTTTATCTGAAGATCATGGACGGCGGCATCAGCCGCATGCGCCGCGTCGGCGCCGACGGTCACCTTGCCGATGTAGCGCTTCCGTTCGACGGCACCATCGGCTCCATCTTCGCCAACCAGGACATGGACGGCGTTCTCTTCAGCTACTCCGGCTGGCTCTCGCCGACCGGCATCTGGCAGTGCGATCCAGCGGGTAAAGTCGCCGACACTGGCATCACCCCGCGCCCGAACATCGACGTCAGCGCCTACGAAACGGCGCGCGCCTTCGCCACGGCAAAGGACGGCACCAAGATCCCCTACAGCCTCATCTACAAGAAAGGCACCAAACTCGACGGCTCGAACCCAACCTGGATCTCGGCCTACGGCTCATACGGTTCGGCCGCCTATACCCCGGCCTTTGCAGGCCGCACGTTGGCACTCATTGATGAAGGCGCCATCGTCGGCTACGCCAACGTACGCGGCGGCGGCGAATACGGGCGCGAGTGGCACAAAGCCGGCCAGCTCCAGAACAAGCCCAACACCTGGCGCGATCTCATCGCCGTCTGCGAAGAGCTGATCGCCAAGAAATACACGTCACCTCAGCATCTCGCGATCGGCGGCAGATCAGCAGGCGGAATCACCGTCGGCCGCGCGATGACGGAACGCCCAGATCTCTTCGCCGCTGTCGTCGGCGGCGTCGGCTGGTTCAATCCGCTGCGCTACGTCGCAGAGCAGAACGGCTATGGCGAAGAACCCGAGTGGGGCGCGATCCGCGAGGAGAGCGGCTACAAAGCGCTGAAGAGCATCGACAGCTATCAGGCCGTCCGCGATCACACCCCCTATCCGGCCGTGCTGCTCACGACCGGCGTTACCGATCCGCGCGTCGCTCCGTTCCACATCGGCAAGATGGCCGCGCGCCTACAAGCGGCGACGAGTTCCGGCAAACCAGTGCTGCTGCGTGTTGACTTCGACGCCGGCCACGGCGTCGGCTCGACGCGCACGCAGCAAGACAAAGAGGCGGCGGACACCTACGCCTTCCTCCTCTGGCAAACCGGCCCTACGGTGTGAACCAAAGCGCGAAGCTGAACGACGGCTAACAATGTAACCGCCGCTTCAGCCGCGTCCGCGCGCCATTGAAAGCATCCGCCCTCCTCGCGACATCCGCGCCATCACGAGGAGGAAACGCCCAATGAGGCTCACGAAAACAGCCGCGGTTGCCACCACGGCGCTCGCATTGGTTGCAGCAACAAGTCTGGTCGCGCTGAGCGCGCCGCCCAACATCACCACCACGCCAACACCGCCACCGCCCACGAGCCCAGGCGGCTTCACCGGCCCGCTGCCGGATCTCAGACCCATTGCGTCGCGCATGCTGACGGGTACGGTCTCGGTCAAGAACTACGGCCCCGGCCCATCGGCCGCATCCGTCGCAACAGTTGTCTGTCAGAAGGTCGGCGCGAGAAATGGCGGCCACTGCCCCGATCCCGGCCGCATTCCGGAGTTCGAGAACGGCGCTTATCCGAATGCGGTGGTCGTGAATGTGCCCGCGCTCGCCGCCGGCCACGTCTACAGCCTGAAGCTTCCGTTCTGGGACGCGCTCGTTTGGCCGAGCGGCAGCTACAACCTGACGGTCACCGCCGACGCCGGCGCGACCGTCATCGAAACCAACGAAGGCAACAATGTCGGCGTCGCCGTGAAGGTCGTCCCCTAGATCCGCCTGCAGGACATCACCAGCCCTGGGAGCACCACCGCTTCCAGGGCCGCCTTGACGCCCATAGCATGATATATAACATGTTATGGAAATCGAGACACACTTATGGCCGAAGACATCGTCCGCAAGCTCGGGTTCATGACCCTGGGCAGCCGCTTCAAGCGCATTGGCGAGCGCATGCAAGCCGATGTGCTGCGCTTCATGGAAGAAGCAGGCGTCGCGCTGCAGCCGAGCCAATGCCCGGTCCTCATCGCGCTCTATGAGAACGGCCCGCTCACCGTCGGCGAGCTCGCCGACGCCGTCGGCACCAGTCAGCCCGGCGTCACGCGCAACCTGGCGCGGCTGATCGAACTACGTCTCATCGCTCCAAGACCGACGAACGGCGACGGCCGGCAAAAGGCAGTGGCATTGACCGCCGCCGGTAAGCGCACGCTCGAACGAGCCAAGCGCGAGATCTGGCCGCACATCGAGGCCGCGGTCGCGGAAATCTGCGAAGGGCTCAAGGGTCCGTTGCTCGTGCAGCTGACAGCGATCGAAGACAGTCTCGCCGAGGCACCGCTCGATCAACGCGCAAGCGCAAGGCTGACCAAACGCCAACGCAAAGCAGCAGGCTCCCGATGACCATGGAATTCCTCGACCGCCCGGTCTGGCATGCGCTCCGCACCCGCCAATCCGAATTCGCCGAAGGCGACGACCGCGCCGTGCGTTTCCAACTCGACGTCGAACCTTTCGCCGCCACGCGCGACGACGAGCCCGAAAGCATCGCCGCGCTCGGCAAGCTCGTCCCGACGCAAGGTTACCTCTTGATGCTCCAAGCCGAAGCATGCCCCTGCCCGCCTGGCGCCAACATCGAACTGACGGCACAAGGCGTCCAGATGGTGCTCGACAAACTGCGCGAGCCGCACGGCGGTCCAGCGAACATCGAAGTGCTCACCGATGCCGACACACCCGAAATGATCGAGCTCGCGGCGCTAACAAAACCTGGCCCGTTCTTTGCGCGCACTCACGCGCTCGGCACGTTCTGGGGCGTGAAGGAGAACGGCCGCCTCATCGCCATGGCCGGCGAACGTATGAAAATACCCGGCATGACCGAAGTCAGCGGCGTCTGCACCCATCCCGACCACCGCGGCCGCGGCCTCGCCGCGATCCTCTCCCATCATGTCGCGCTCGATATCCTGACCCGCGGCGAGCTCCCGTTTCTCCACGCCTACGCCGCGAACAACGCGGCGATCAGGGTCTACGAAGCCCTCGGCTTCAAACTCCGCCGCCACGTCGCCGTCACCGTCCTGACCCGCGCGTGAACAACGCAAATTGACGCAACTCGGGCGTCTATAGCGGCCATATGATCGGCACGAGCACGATCGACACCAAATAGATCAAGAGCGTCAGCGGAAAACCGACCTTGAAGAAGTCCGAGAACTTGTAGCGGCCAGGCCCATAGACCATCAGGCATGACGGCTCGAGCGGCGTCAGATACGAGCAACTCGACGCAACGGCAACCATCATCGCGAAGGTGCGGGGATTGAGCTGCATCGCATGCGCAGTCGCGATCGCAATCGGAATTACTACAATCGCAGCTGCCTGGTTCGACATTGGTTGCGTCAGAGCCAGAGTAAGCAGAAAGAAGCAGCTCAACATGACCCAGGTCGGTTGATGCCCCGCGATATCGATCAACTGCTGCGCCAGAAAGCGTCCTGTCCCCGTCGTATCCATCGCCGTGCCCAGCGCGAAAAGCGCACCAATCAGAATGAGCACCTTCCATTCGACCCGCCGGTACGCGTCCTCCGAAGAAATGCACCGCAGCAGCAGCATCAAGAATGCGCCGCCCAAGACAGCGACGGTCAGTGGCACGAGCTTCAACGTCGCAACCGTCAGCGACAATACGAAGATGGCTCCGGCGAGCGGCGCTCGCTTGACGTTCAGCCGCCCATGGTCGATTCCGCCGAAAATGCTGAACAGGTTGCCTTGTTCGAGGGCTTTGATATTTGCGGCACTGCCCTGCAACAGCAGCACGTCGCCCAACCGCAGCGCCACGCGGCTCAGTTTCTGACCTAAGACCGACCTGCCGCGGTTGATGGCGAGCACTTGAAGGCCGTATCGGTCCTTGAATTCCGCACTGCTGAGCGTCGCGCCGATCAACGGCGAATTGGGCAACAATGCGCCTTCGACGATTGCGAGTTCTTCGTCCGGCGTCTCCCCGTCCCCATGACGCACGTCGGCCCGCAGCTCGATCCCGTCGATTTCTTTGATCTTGAGTAAGTCGACTCTCTTGCCGGCAACGTTCAGATCATCGCCGGCCTGCAGCACCACGTCCGCCGCCGGCACGCTGAGACGCGTACCGTTGCGGAGGATGCTGGTGACGCGCAATCCCGAACCTTCGCCGAGTCTGGTCTCGGCAACACGTTTACCGACCAACGGGGAATCCGGCGGCACGATCGCTTCGCTATGATAGGCCCGGTCGCCGACATCCTCCAGCGAGGTCACGCGCGAGCGCTCAGGCAGGATGCGCACGCCGACAAACCACATATAAAGGAGGCCAAGGATCGCGATCGGGATGCCGACCGGCGCCAGCTCGAACATCCCCATCGGCGCCATCTTCTGACGCGTCATCAGATCGCTCACCACGACGTTTGTCGACGTGCTGATGAGCGTGACGGAGCTCGTCACGGTCGACGCGAACGCCAGCGGCAGAAGATACTTCGAAGGGCTGACGCCTGCTTTGGCCGCGATGCCAAGGACAATCGGTAGAAAAAACGCGGTGGCCGCCGCATTGCTGATGAAAGCGGACAAGAACGCGACCGAGACCATGATCGCGGGCAGCACGTAGCTTTCGTTTCGCCCCGTCTTATCGATCAGCCAATGCCCCGCGAAGTCGACCACACCTGTCTGCGCCAACCCCGCCGTCATGATCAGGAGGCCCAGGATCATCAGCACGGTGTCGCTCGCAAAGCCTGCGAAGGCCTGGACCGGCGTCAGCAACCCGAAGATGATCAAGGAGAGCATCACGCCAAGCGCGACCACATCGGCTGGAATCCGGTCCCACGCGAAAAGACCGACGGCGCTCGCCAGCACGGCGAGGCAAAGAGCGATTTCGGGAGTCATAAGCACCTGCTGTTGCCGGAACAATGAGGATTACAACGACCGAAGCCGTCTTCCGGTTCACACCGAAGTCGTTGCGCGAAGACAGAGACTACAGCTCCTTTTCCGCCAAGCTTCTGAAATCGTCGGGCACCGAGCGCCCCGCGCCGTTCGCCGCCGCATAAGCGATCGCCTCCGAACCGAAGCGATCGCGGATCTTATCCATGGCGCGGTCCGCGCGCGTCAGACGCTCGCCCTTGCGCGTGCCGGGCCGCAGCGCCTCGTCGGCCAACCGGAACGGCAGCTCGAGCTGTAGCAGCGTCTCGCCCAAATGCGACGCCGAGATGGCAAGCAGCGAGATCGTCTTCTCCGCAGCGTGATCCCGCAGCACACCACGCACCAGATCGACTGCGATCTCGGTCAGCGCAGCTGTCGCCGAAATCGGCTGCGGCAGCGTAATCGCGCGCGTCACCGCGCGCATGTCGGCAAAGCGCACGCGGACAGTGACGGTCCGGCAAGGCCGGTCCTTCGCCCGCAGCCGCCGCGCAACGCGGTCGGCGAGGTGGTGCAGCACCGGCCGATAGACGCGCTCGACAGCCGGCCTCGACCCGAGCGCCGACTGTGCGCCGGCCGAATGCGCCCGCGCGTCCGTTTGAATCTCGCGCGGATCGCGATTCCAGCTGAGCGCCTTCAACTTGCGCCCGGCCGCGCGCCCGAGCAGCTGCTCCATCGCGCCGGGCGAACTTTCGGCAAGCTGCTCGATCGTATGAATACCGGCATCGGCAAGCCGCAGCCGGGTGGCGGGCCCGACGCCCCACATCAACTCAACCGGCAGACCGTGCAGGAATTCGATCTCGACGCCGGGCTCGACAATCACCAGTCCGTCAGGCTTGGCAACCTGCGAAGCGATCTTCGCCAAATGCTTGGTGCGCGCGACGCCGATGGAGATCGGCAGTCCGAGTTCCGCGCGCACCCGGGCGCGAACGACATTCGCGATCTCACCGGGCGCGCCGAACAGCCGCATCGATCCGGCGACATCGGCGAACGCTTCATCGATCGAGATGCGCTCGATCTCCGGCGTGTAGTCGGCAAGCACGCCGATCGCCGCATCGCCGAGCCGCTGATACTCGCTGAAATGTCCACCAACGAAGGTGAGCTCGGGACAAAGCTCTCGCGCCTTGCGCCCGGCCATGCCGCTGCGCACACCGAACGCGCGCGCTTCATAAGACGCGGCAAGTATCACGCCGCCGCCGACCGCAATCGGTTTCCCGCGCAGCTCCGGGTCCAGCATCTGCTCGACCGAAGCGTAGAACGCATCGAGATCCGCATGAAGGATGCCAGCGATATCCATCGCGCGGCCGCTCTTTGACCCAAGAACATAAAGTGAACGAAGCGCGCGGGTCAAGCCGCGCCGCAAATGAGTAAGCTGCGCGCAAATCATCATCGCCCCCAGGAGCAGCAAGTGCCGGAGCAAAACGAACCCATCGCCCGACCCTGGGTCACCACCGAGCCAGGCCGCTTAATCGGCCGCGGCCATCCCGCCGGCGATTTTCTCGAAGCTTGGTCGTGGGAGCTGCTTGAGGAGGGCGAAGGCTACATCCGCGTCTCCGCGCACCTCCCGAAGCAAGCCAAGAATCCGCGCGGTCAACTTTTCGGCGGCTTCACACCGACTTACGTCGATCTCATCGCGCTCTTCACGGTGCGATCGCGCGCCCTGCGCGCCGCGCAGAAGAACCTCGGCTGGCTCGCGACAACGAGCATGCGGGTCGACTACTTCGCGCCGATCACCGGGCCACGCTTCGTCATCGACAGCCGGCGCGAGAAGCAGCGCGGCCGCACGCACTTCGTGTTGACGCGCTTCTTCCAAGACGAAGAGCTCGCCGTCCTCGCTGCCACCACAATGCGCGAAGTCGCGACCGACCGCCAGCTGGGTGACGCATGACAGAGCCGGCGGCAGCTCTGAAAGCCCTCGCCCTCATCGCCGCCGGCGATTGGGACGGTGCGCACGCACTCGTCCAGGACGACGAGGGCGCCGCAGCGGCATGGGTGCATGCACACCTTCACCGTATCGAAGGCGACCTCGACAACGCCGCTTATTGGTATCGCAAGGCCGGCAGACCAACTGCGGCCGGCGACCTCGCCGAAGAACGCCGCGCGATCGAGTTGACGCTCAAAACCATACCTTGATCGCGACGGCGAGACCCTCATCGCCACCCGCCCCGACCCAAGCGACATAGCCGTCAGGCCTGATAAGCACGGCAGTCGGCGCAGCTACGACGCCGAGCGCCGGCAGCTCCCACGCGCCCTCATACGTCGCGTCAACCATCAGCACGCGATCCATTCCCGGGACAGCGGGCACCTCTGCCCGCTCTTTCTTCTCACCGAGGCGAAGCAACACCGGCCTCGCAATGTGCAACAGTGTGTACGTCCGCACCGCGCGGCCCGCGACAACGAGATCGAGATCAGGCATCCGCCGGCCGAGCAGTGGATGCCCTTCGCCAAGATCGTAGCGCACGTCGAGCCCCGACATCATCGCGCCGTACCAGCGGCGCGGCTCGTCCATCTGCATCACTTGCGCCATCGTCTCGCGCAGCATCGCCGTCCGTTCATCGCCGCGGCTGAGCGCCGTAATCGCCAGCGTGTGCTTGAGAACGCGCAATGCAACCGGATGCCGCTCGGCGTAATACGTGTCGAGTAGGCTCGACGGCGACACGCCGTGAACCACCTGCGCAAGCTTCCAACCCAAGTTCACGGCGTCGCCCAGGCCGATCTGCAGCCCCTGCCCACCGGTCGGCGAATGCACATGCGCGGCATCGCCCGCGAGGAGCACGCGTCCGGCGCGATAGGACACCGCGAGCCGCGCCGCATCGGTGAAGCGCGAGAGCCAGGTCACGTTGCGCACGCCATAGTCCGTGCCGTAGGCGGCGATGAGCGAGGCGCGAAGCTCCTCGACCGTCGGCTCATCACCGCTGCGCAGCTCCGGTTCCGTCGTCACACCGCGCGCGCGGCCGTCATCGAGTTTGCCGATCGCTTGCACGCCGCGCCCAATATGATGCACGCCCCACGCCGGTTCGCCGATGATCTCCGCTTCGAAAATCAGATAGCTGAGCGTCGGCTCCCATCCCGAAAACTCGATCCCTGCCTGCTTGCGCACGAGACTTCGCCCGCCATCGCAGCCGACGAGATAGAGCGCCCGAAGTGACGCGCCGTCATCGAGCACGACATCGACACCCGCATCATCCTGGGCATAGCGCACAACCTCGCGCCCACGAATGATCGGCACGCCGAGCTCAATCACCCACTCGGCAAGCGTGCGCTCGATCGGCGCCTGAAAGATTCCGAGCGAATAATTGAAGCGCGTTGGCCGATCGCGCGCATCGAGCATGGCCCCGGGAAACGGCACGGCGAAATGCTTCTGTCCGAGCGCGACGAACCGCTCGGCTATACCGCGCTGGTCGAGGAGCTCGAGCGTGCGCGAATGCAAGCCGCCCGCACGCGATCCTGCGACTTCCTGCGTCTCGCGCCGCTCGATAATTGCAACGTCGATACCCGCGAGTTTCAGCTCGCCGGCCAGCATCAGCCCCGTCGGCCCACCGCCGGCAATCACCACGGCATGTTCGGTTCCAGCACGCATCTCGCACCCTCTCGCAAAGCTTCACCTAGAGGGCCGCGCTTCTGCGCCAAGGGGCGGGGCTTGCCGCAAGCCCCCACCTGCGTTAGACGATGATAGTGGCAGAGGCGCACAGCGCCCGCCGTTTGCTAATCCGCGCGACGCCAGCACGCCAAGCAACCAACGCGAACATCTCGGCCGTGAGGTCGACACCGCCAAAACGCGAGACGCGTGCGCCGCGGGAACACTTTGAACTCAAATCCACCGCCCACCGCCAACCCCATGCAGCGCCTTACCCTCCATTGGTGCGCCGCTGCGATCGCCTTCATGCCTGCGTCGATCTCGGCGCCGGAGAACTCTTCGCTTCTGAAGCGAACCGCATTACCAATCTCTTGTGATTGAAGTGTCGCGGCGCGCCGCAGCCCCTGCTGGGGGCGGCGCTAGCCCGTCGCCTTCATCAACCGGGTCCACAGCTGCTGATCGAAGTCTTTGTCGAGCGCTACCTGCCCCATGCGCACCACGACGAGCTTCAGGCTCGGCGCCACATAGAGCTTACGGTCAAGTGCGCCCAAGGCGCAGACGAGGTCGTCAGGCGCCGCGGGAATTAGCGGACCCTGGCTGCGGCCCGCGAGCGGGCGGATCGCATACGCGCCACCGTTGAGCCACCACAGGCGGCCGTACGCCGGATTGGTCGCCGAGCGCTCGAACATCGCTTTGAGCTGTGCCTCGGAGACGATCTGCGTGCCATCGGCGGCGCGCCCACCGTCGAGCACAATCTGCCCGAACCGCGCGACATCGCGCGGCGAGGTCACGAGCCCCGTCGGATTGCCGACGTCGGCGAGCGCGGCCGGCCGCTTACGCCACGCGGTGTTCGTCATCCCGGCGGGCACCGTCAGCCAGTCGTGCGTCATCGTATCGAGCGACTGTTTGGCCGCCGCTTCGAGCACGCGCTTCGTCACCGCATAGGCCGGCGTGTTGTAGAAGAAAACCGAGCCGGGCGCCGCAACACGCTCGAATTTCTCGCCAAGCCCCGAGCTCATCGTGAGTAGGTGGATCACGCGGATCGCCCGCTCCTCTTCGCGCGATGCCTTCGACCAACCCGCACCGACGATGTCGGAAACCGACGCCTCGACGTCGAGCAAACCTCTATCCACTGCGATGCCAACGAGCATCGCGACGAAACTCTTCTGCTGCGAGGCGACGTCTTCCAGCAGCGCGCCTTCGCGTGTCCTCTCGTAGGCCAAGGCGCTGAACAATCCGGCACCGCCCGTGACCGGCCAATTCTCCTCGGCCAGAGTCTTGCGCTCGCGCACGACGAGGAATCCCGTCGTCCTCTGGCTCCGCGCGTAATCGAGCACGTCGCTCATCGCCCTCGGCCCCACCGCGGCGAACGCTGGCGCGGCGGCGGCCAAGCCCCCGGCGCCGGCCAGAAATCCGCGGCGGGAAAGGACGAACGTCATGCGGCATCTCCTGCTACGATGCGATGGGCAGAGCCTACAGCAGGAGGATCGCATGGGGCCATCGCGCCGAACGATATTGACCTCCGGCGCATTTGCCGCCGCCGCGACGACGAGCGGACGCGCCGCCGCCGCGACGCGCGCGCCCACGCAAGATGCCGCCTGGCTGCAAGCCGTGCTCGAACGCTACGCCTCGTTCGGCAACAAGGCGTCCGGCGGACCCGGCGATGAAGCCTGCGGCGCATGGCTCGAGGCCGATCTCACCAAAGCGGGCTACGCCTGCGAGCGGCAATCCTTCGACGTCCCCTACTTCGACGCCGCCACGGCGACGCTCGTCAGCGGCACCGCGCGCGCGGCGGTGATCCCACAAGCGCTCGTCCGCCCGACGGGACCGAGCGGCGTGTCGGGACCGCTGCGCGTTGCGGGCGCCGAGACCGATCTCGAGGGCGCGATCGCCGTTCTCGATTTGCCGTACAAGCTTTGGGCCGGCGTCGGACAAATCGCCGAGCCGGTCGCGAGCGTCTTTCGCCGCGGTGCGATTGCCGCTGTCGCCATCACCAACGGCGCGAGCGGCGAAGCGGTCGCTCTCAACGTCCATCCGTCGAAACCCGGCTTCGACCGGCCCGTCGCGATCCTTGCGCCCAAAGACGCGGCGCCCTTCCTCGCCGCCGCCGCGAAGGGCGAGCGCGCGACACTGACCGTCGACGGCCAAGGGGGCGAGCGCAAGGCCTACAACCTTATCGCCCACCGCGATCGCGGCGCGGCGAAGACCTTCATCCTCTCGACGCCGCGTTCGGGTTGGTTCGATTGCGTGGCCGAACGCGGCTCGGGCCTCGCCGTTTGGCTCGCCTTGGCCGAGTGGCTCGCCGCGATGAACTATAAGGTGAACCTCGAACTCGTCGCGACGAGCGCCCACGAATACGTCTATCTCGGCGGCGAACATTATCTCGCCGAGAAGGCGCCGAAGCCGAACGAGACCAAGCTCTGGATGCACATTGGCGCCAGTCTCGCCGCGCGCGCCTGGCACGACATCGGCGCCGCGCCGCGCCCGCTATCGAGCGCCGACCCCGCCCGCGTGATGATCGCAACACCCGACCAGATCGAGACCGTGCGGCGCGGCTTCCAGGGCCTCGCTGGGCTCGAAGACGCCTACGTCGCCGACAAGACAACAACCGCCGGCGAACTCGCCAACGTCATCGACGCAAAGTACCCGTCTGCGATCGGCGAGTACGGCTTCCACCGCTACTTTCACACCGCGGCCGACGACCTAAGATGCACGTCAGGCGCTCTCCTCGCCCCTGTGCTTGCAGCCTACAAGAAAGCACTCGCCGCCGGCCTTGCTTAGGCGACTAAAGCGGCTTCAACGATGTTATGACGTTCTCGAACGTCGTCTTCAGGCTGTCGAAGCTCTTGGGCGGCGCGAAGCAGAGCGCATTGACCATGCGTCCGACCAGAATGTGAGAGGCGTATCGCACCGTCAAATCCTGGCCGAGGACATCGGCCGTGAGACGCAGCGTCACGAATTGCACGACGTGCCCGTCGACGATCCTGGCATCGCGATTCAAGATCGTCAGCTTGGACGGCTCGAGCTTCATCACGCCCGCCCACGTCGCGTCGTCGAGCGGCTTGGCGAAGCTCGTGTTGATCTTCTGCTGCGTGTAGGCGTCGAGCGTCGGCATGCGCACGGAATTCGCGCGGCAGAACGCGACCTTCGATCCGCCCGGCGCGTCGGACTGCACGGAGTCGGCAACAGGCACAGGCTTGCTCCAGCCGGCCGGAAACTCAATCAAATACTTTTTGCCCGGATCGACGTAGCGGGCAAAGGCTGGCGAGGCGCCGATCGAGATGAGCGCAAGGCAAGCAACCGTGGCGAAAACGAAACGCATGGCTCTCTCCGTCATTCCCACTCGATCGTGCCGGGCGGCTTCGACGTCACGTCGTAGACGACGCGGTTGATGCCTTTGACCTCGTTGATGATGCGCGTGGCGACGCGCGCGAGGAAGGCGTGCTCGAACGGGTAGCTGTCCGCGGTCATGCCGTCGGTCGAGGTGACGGCACGCAGCGCGCATACATAATCGTAAGAACGCCCGTCGCCCATCACGCCGACCGTGCGCACCGGCAGGAGCACGGCGAACGCCTGCCAGATCTCGTCGTAGAGACCGGCTTTGCGGATCTCGTCGAGGTAGACGACGTCTGCCTTGCGCAGGATGTCGAGCTTCTCGCGCGTGATCTCGCCGGGCACGCGGATCGCGAGGCCTGGCCCAGGAAACGGATGACGCCCGACAAACGACGGCGGCAAGCCGAGCTCTCGTCCGAGCGCACGCACTTCGTCCTTGAAGAGCTCGCGTAACGGCTCGACGAGCTTCAAGTGCATGCGCTCCGGCAAGCCGCCGACATTGTGGTGCGACTTGATCGTCACCGACGGCCCGCCGGTGAACGACACGCTCTCGATCACGTCGGGATACAATGTGCCCTGCGCCAGGAAATCGACCTGGCCGATCTTCTTCGCCTCCGCCTCGAACACCTCGATGAAAGCAGCGCCGATGCGCTTGCGCTTCGTCTCGGGATCGGTCACGCCAGCGAGCCGGTCGAGAAACAGATCCTCCGCTTTCACGTGCACAAGCGGAATGTTGTAGTGGTCGCGGAAGAGGCGCACGACCTCCTCGCCCTCGCCCGCGCGCATCAATCCCGTGTCGACGAAGATGCAGGTCAGCTGCGCGCCGATCGCCTCGTGGATCAAGACGGCAGCGACGGATGAATCGACGCCGCCCGAGAGGCCGCACACGACGCGCCCTTTCCCGACCTGCGCGCGGATCTTCTGGATCATCGAGTGGCGGAACGACTGCATCGTCCACTCGGGCTTCACCCGCGCGATCTTCTGCGTGAAATTCTTGAGCAGATTGCCGCCCCGCGGCGTATGCGCGACTTCCGGGTGAAATTGGACGCCGTAGAATTGTCGCTTGTCGTCGGCGATCGCCGCGAACGGCGCGTTGTCCGAGACCGCGATGACACGAAAGCCGTCCGGCAGCTTCGTCACGCGGTCGCCGTGGCTCATCCAGACTTCGTCGCGCGCGCCCTTATTCCAGAAGCCGTCAAACAGCGGGTTCTCTTCTTTCACCTCGAGGATCGCGCGCCCGAACTCCCGGTGATGGCCGGCCTCGACTTTACCGCCGAGCTGCTCGCAGAGCAGCTGCTCGCCGTAGCAAATGCCGAGCACGGGCAGCCCCATCTCGAACACCTTTTGCGGCGCGCGCGGCGAGTTCATTTCCGTGACGCTGGCAGGGCCACCGGAGAGAATGATCGCTTGCGGCTTGTTCTTGGCGAGGAAGGCTTCGGCCGATTGAAACGGCACGATCTCGCAATAGACGCCTTGTTCGCGCAAACGGCGGGCGATGAGCTGCGTCACCTGCGAGCCGAAGTCGATAATCAGTACGGTTTGAGTCATGAGGCGGCGGACCCTACCCTGTTGCTCCCTCCTCGCAAAGCGGAGGAACAAGAGGTTTCCCCGACAGTTTGACGCACAACATCTAGACTGTTCCGAGAGGCAATTGCGCGCCAGAATTTCAGCGCAGCGTGCACACACCCGTCATGCGGGTAGGACCTTTTCAACAACCTCGATTGAACCCCACGAGCGATAGACACGCCTGATTTTCGACGTATTTTGCGAATCACTGGGACGCGACGCCGAGGCTCAATCGTTTGGCGTACGCACATAAAAACGAGTGGGGACTCAAAGCTCATGTCGAAGCTGTCGCTGCGCCTGCTATTGTCGGGCGCTTCCTCGATTGCCATTGCCGCCGCGCTTGCGCACACGCCCGCCGTCGCCGCTCAAGTCTTCGGCCCGGGCGTCGAGCAACCGATCGTCATCTCGGCCGACACCAACTTCGTGCAAGTGACCAACGCGACGGTCCTCGCCGACGCCCTCGACACCGCCTTCGTCATTGAGACCGGCGTTACCATCGCCTCGACGTCGGGCTCCGCTGTCGCCTTCAGCCAAAGCACGTTTCTCGGCTCGGTCGTCAACAACGGCAGGATCACCGGCGACGACGCCTTCGCTTGGTCGATCACCAGCTCCACGATCGACGGCAACCTCATCAACAACGGTGTCGTCATCGGCGGCGCCGCCGGTGCGGGCAATGGCCATGGCGCTTTCATCGCTGACACGCTCATAACCGGTGACATCGTCAACACCGGCACGTTCCAGGGTGGCAGTGGCGTGGGTGCGAACGGCCTGGCGGTCTTCGACAGCACAGTCGGTGGCGACGTCATCAACTCCGGCATCATGAAGGGCGCGACTTCGGTCGACGGCTCGAACGGTCTCAGGGTCGAAGAAACCTCCATCGTCGGTGCCATCCGCAATGACAGCGGAGGGTCAATCGTCGGCGGCAGCGCTAACGCCATATCGGGAGAAGCCAACGGCATCGTTATCACCAACGACTCGTTGGTCGGTGGCGGCATCTTCAACAGCGGCTCGATCAGTGGCGGCGCCATCGGCAAAACCCGCAACGGTATTCTGATCAACCTCAGCACTGTGGCCGGCGGAATCCATAACAACGAAGGCGCCACGATCGCCGGCGGCACCAACGGCACCGCTATCGCCATCACCAACAGCAGCGTCGTGACGGACGGCATCGTCAATGACGGCACCATCAGGAGCCAACAAAACGGTATCAGCATCGATTTCAACAGCTTCGTCTCGGGCGGTATTACCAACAACACGACGGGTTCGATCGTTGGCGGCGGCGAAGCGGGCATCAAAATCGTGGGCTCAACATTCACCGACGGAATCCTGAACGACGGTTGGATCACCGGCGGCGAAAACGGCGCCGGCATCTACGTCTTCGGCTCGGTGTTCAGCGGCGGCATCCACAATTCGGCCAACGGCTCGATCGTGGGCGACGGCTTCGACGCCATCACCATCTTCGGCTCCACCACGTTTGCCGGCGACGTGCTCAACGAGGGTCATATCGATGCGGTGAACGCCGATGGGATCGATATCGACTTGACCAAGCTCGACGGTGCGCTGAGCAACGCGGGCCTCATCACCTCGACCACGACCGGCATTCGCGTCGTCGGTTTCATCGCCGACGGCATCTTCAACTCCGGCACGATCGAGGCGCCGGTCGCGATCAACATCAACGGCGCCGTCGGCCAAACCATCACGCAGACCTCCGGAAAGATCCTCGGCGACATCATCTTTTCGCAAGTCGGCGAGAGCTTCTTCGTCGGCAAAGGCGGCTACTTCAAAGGCCTGATGCAGGGCACCCACTCGGACAACGACGACATCACCGTCATGACCGGGACCTGGTCCGCAGAAGGCACCGGCGACGGTCTCGGCGACATCACGGTCGCCAGCGGTAGAGGCGTGTTCGGCGGCCGCTTCTACGGCGACCTTGAGGGCATTGGCTTCGATGTCACCGACACCACCAACTTCATCACGACGGCAGGCCGCGCCTATGTCGACGATGACAGCAAGATGGGATTCTCAAACGATCTGTCGTTCGGCGCCGAGGGCACGCTCGAGTTCTTGCTGACGAGCGACGTCGGCCGCCACGGCACGCTCATCTCCACCGACGATGCCTTCCTCGGCGGCCGCATCGCGGGCTATTTCGCCTGGAACAGCTTCGCCGGCCTCGGCAACACCCAAGACTTCGCCTATCAGTACTTCGTCCAAACCGCCGATCTCGTCGGCACTTTCATCAATGAGGACAACGTCGACACCAACTCGGTTTTCTTCACGGCTCAAGCGGTGCATCGCGACGATCAGTTCGTCGACATGAACGCGCACCGCATCGGCTTCGACGAAATCGTGCCGTCGCCGACGGCCAGCCAACAGGCCGTCGGCGATGCGTTGGAGGAAATCTACGCCAACGGCGGCGCCCCGTTCCTCGCGCTCGAAGATCCGAACGGCGATGGCATCGAGAACCCACAAGAGGAGAGCGAAGGCCTCTACTCCGCCCTCTTCCAGCTCGCGACCGCCGGCGTAGTCGGCGACGCTTACGGCAGTCTCGACGGCCACGACAACGCCGCCATCTTCCAGACGGCGTTCACGATCGCCAGCCTCTTCGATCGCAACATCCAATCACGCCTCGAGGACGCCCGCGACCAACAAGGCGGCACCCGCTCAGCCGCCGAGCCCAAGCGCTACGCCGCCGCCACGATCATCGCGGTCGATGGCGCAAGCGGCGCTGCAAGAGGAAGCAGCGGCTGGTCCGCATGGGCGAGAGCCTTCGGCTCGTGGGGCAACGCCGACGGCGACGCCCAAAACGAAGGCTTCGATCAAGAAAGCAAAGGCTTCGGCTTCGGCGTTGACTACGCGCCCGGCGGCGGCTCGCTCATCGGCTTAGCCGGCCAGTTCGCCAGCACCGATCTCGAGTTCGACCGTCCCGTGTGGGCACCGGTCGGAGCAGACGCCGACATCGACAGCTGGCAAGTCGCACTCTACGGTTATCACAGCTTCGGCACGCTCTTCATCGACGGCAATGCCAGCGCCGCCTTCAACGACACCACGTCGCGCCGCGCCGACTTCTGGGGTCAGCCGATCATCGCGAACTACGACTCCACCGTTTACAGCGTCTACGGCGAGCTCGGCGCCGATCTGAACAGCGGCCGCTTCAACTTCCAGCCCTTCGCCGGCGTCGGCTTCCGTCACGCGGATTTCGACAACTTCACGGAGCGCTGCCCATTGTTCTGCCTGGCGATCGCCCCGGACGACGCCGAGTCGCTCTACTCCGCCCTCGGCGTCAGGGCCAGCGCGACCTATCGCTGGGGCCGGACGCCGATCACCCCGGAGCTGCGCCTCGCTTGGGAGCATGAGTTCTCCGACGATCGCGGCGCGTTCGACGCGGCGTTTGTCGGCGCACCGGGCTCGCCCTTCCATGTCGAGGGCCAGCGCTTCGCCGACGACAAGTTCATCGTCGGCGCCGGCGTCTCCGCCGAAGTCGCGCGCAACTTTGTCCTTTTCGCCGAGTACAACGGCAGCTTCTCGAGCGACTTCGACGCCCACAGCGTCGCGGGGGGCCTGCGCGTGACGTGGTAAGCGCCTGATTCAGCGGCGCATTTGGGGCGGGACGTGCCAACGTCCCGCCCTTTCTTTGCCTTCGAATAGCCATCCTCGACCGCTGTCCTCATCACCCGCTATTGTTCGTCCACGGACCAAACGGAGGGGATTCCCAAGACCATGCGCAGCTCCCGCATTGTGCTCAACATCGTGGTCGTCGCGGCCGCGATCTTTCTCTCAGGCTGCTACGTCGCCACGCAGAAACTGCCGGCCGGCGAAGACAAGATCGACGAGCAGCTGATCGGCGCTTGGCAGGCCCTCGACAATGAAGGCAAGCCGACCAACGACGCCGCCTTCCTGCACTTCCTGAAGCCGGGTGACGAAGCAAAGCCGATGACCATGGTCTTCGTCGACGACGGCACGACGACGATCTACGAGATGCACTCGATCAAGGTCGGCAAGCGCATGATGTTCGCGCTCAAGATCATGATGTCGACACAGAAGGGCGCGGAGAGCGAGGAGCCCGACTACATCCTCGGCTTCTACGAGGTGAAGGGCGACAACCTCACCTTCAACTTGGTCGGCGCCAAGCAGGTGAAGGCTCTGATGGACGCCGGCAAGATCAAGGGCACCGGCGGCAAGAAGGACTACGACAAGATCACCCTCACCGCCTCGCCCCAGGAGCTCGCCGATTTCTTCGCCAACACCGACATGAGCCAGTTGATCGGCGAAGACAAACCGGCCCGCGCCCGCCGCGTCGCCAAGCCGAACAAATAAGGAGCCCGAGAGCGTGGACATTCGCCTGATCGCAGCGGCCTGCGCCGCGCTCATCCTCACCATCGCCGTGGGCCTCTCGGCCTGCGGCCCGACCTCCAGCGCCTCGCTGCCGACGACGCTGCCGGAGCTGCGCCGCGTGATGCTGTCGACCGGCGGCGTCGGCTATTTCGAGTACCAGACCGAAGTCCGCGGCGACGCGCAGATCGCCCTGCCCGTGCGCATGGATCAGGTCGACGATGTGCTCAAAAGCATCGTCGTGTTCGACGACAAAGGCGGCACCGGCTTCGTGCAGCTGCCCTCGCGCGCCCCGTTGTCCGATATCTTTCGCGGCTTGCCGTTCGGCCCCAGCGCCCTCAATTCGAACGCCGCTCTGATCGCGGCATTGAAGGGCTCCGAGGTCTCCGTCTCGTCGCCCAGCATGGACGGCCGCATCGTCTCGATCGTCGAAGAAACGACCAAAGGGGAGAACGACACCGAGATCACCCGCCACCGCGTCGGCGTGATGACCAGCGAAGGCCTCAAGCAATTCATCCTCGAAGACGCCGACAGCATCTCCTTCAAGGATCCGGTGCTGCAGAACCAGATCAATCAGGCGCTGGTCTCGGTCGCCGAGCATCGCGAGGGCCAAGGCCGCACGCTCAAAATCCGCGCCAACGGCTCGGGCTCGCGCACCGTGACGATCGCCTACGTCGTTGAGACGCCGCTCTGGAAGTCGTCCTACCGCCTCGCCACCGGCGAGCGTCCGGCCAAAGCGCACATCCAAGGCTGGGCCGTGCTCGAGAACGTCAGCGGCACCGACTGGAACGACATCGACCTCACCGTCGTCACCGGCAATCCGGTCACCTTCCGCCAAGCGCTCTATCAGACGTATTACGTCGCGCGCCCCGAGGTGCCGGTCGAAGTGCTCGGCCGCATCCTGCCTAAGCCCGACGAAGGCGCCGTCTCGAGCGGCGAGGAATATTCGCGCCGCGGCGACATGCCGGCTCCCGCGCCGGCCGCTCCGCCGCCGCCACCGCCGCCGCCCGTTATGGAAGCGCCGGCGGATAAGGTGACCGCCACCGGCCGACGGATGCGCGCGCAAGGCGGTGTCGCAGCAGCGCCCGCCAAGCCGATGGCCGCGGAGTCGAAGGAAGCCGCGACGCAAGTGATCTTCCATCTGCCGACCAAGGTGTCGGTGCTGAACGGCCAGTCGCTCGCCGTGCCGATCGTCGACCGCGAAGTCCCCGGCGAGCTCGTCGCGCTCTACCAGCCCGAGACGCACCCGACCCACCCGCTCGCCGCCGTGCGCCTCCAGAACGATGCCGGCTTCGGCCTGCCGCCCGGCGTGCTGACGCTCTACGACACGCAGTCCGACGACAAGAAGAACCTGATCCGCAGCTACATCGGCGACGCGCAGCTCTCGACCTTCCCCGACGGCGAAGCCCGCGTGCTCGCCTTCGCGCTCGATCAGAAGGTCACCATCGACCGCGAGGACAAAGCCGAGCAGACCATCGCCAACGCCAGCCTCGCCGGCGGCATCTTCAAAGCCTCGATCGTCGACCAACGCACCACGGTCTACACGATCAAGGGCGCGCCCAAGGAAGACCGCAAGGTCGTGATCGAGCATCCGCGCGAAGCCGGCTGGAATCTGATCACGCCCGATCCGAAATCGGCCGAGATGACGCCCGACCGCTGGCGCATCCCCGCGATCGTCAAAGCCGGCCAGACGCTGAAGTTCACCGTCACCACGCAATGGCCGCGCGAAGAAACGCAGCAGTTGGTCGACATCGACCTCGACACCGTCCTCGCTTACGCCGCCAACAGCAAGCTGACCGACGCCCAGCGCGCCGCCTTCACGCGCATGGCCGAGATCAAGCGCGCCATCGACGGCATCGACAGCCAGATCGAAACCGCCGGCAGCGCCCGCGACCGCGTCTACGAGGAGCAAGAGCGCATCCGCCAGAACATCCAGTCGGTGCCCGCCGGCAGCGCGCTGCAGCAGCGCTATCTGCGCTCGATGGGCGAACTCGAAGATCAGGCCGACACTGCGAAGCGCAGCATCGACCGCCTCGAGCAGCAGAAGGCGGCCGAGCAAAAGCGCCTGGCCGACTACGTGGGCAGCCTGACGCTCTAGCCGCGAGGAGGCAAAATGCTCCGCCGTCTGATCGTCGTGGCGAGCGTCGCGAGCCTCGCCGCCTGCGCCGGCCTCGCCGAGCCCGATCAAATGGTCTCGACCGGCGGCACGCCGCTCCCGGCGTCATCCCCGCTGCGCGCCAGCATCACAGTCGGCCGCGTCTCGAGCCCGCTACCCGCCACCGCCGTCGCCAGCGCCGACCTCGCCGAAGCCCTGCGCGACACGCTCAGCGCCCGCGGCATGTCGGCCAAAGAAAAACCGCGCTTCATCGTCTCCGCCGACCTCCTCGACCTCGAGCAGCCGAGGAGCGACGCGCTGAAGATGGAAGTGATCGCGACCGTCCGCTACGCACTGACGAGCGCCAAATCGCGCCCGGTCTACGAGACCACGGTGACGGCCCGCTTCACCGCCGACTGGGGCCGCTCGCTCAAACCCGGCGAGCGCCTCGAGCTCGCCACCGAAGGCGCCATGCGCGAAAACATCCGCCAGTTTGCCGAACAACTGATCGCGGCCTCACAAACCAATACCGCCTTCAATCAACGCTAAGGCCGCATGCGAGACATGCGAGACATCCGGGACATCCGAGACATCCGAGACAGGGGTCAGGTGTAACGCATGCTGTCTCGCATGTGTCCCGCTTGCTGCGACTCTGACGACGAGCCGCCGGACACGCGCGAGCGGTTGCACATTCCTGGGAGCGCAGGCGTCCCGCCGGCTCTTCGCGAGGCGCGTGACCACCCACCCCGTCAGCACGAGCCGTTAGCTCAAGCGGGTAACCCAAAATTCCGATTCACGTGTCAATGAGCGCAGCCCGCAACGCGCGAGCGCAGAGCCATCCGGCTTTCTTGCGCGCACATTGCGTTTTTCGCATGACAATGTCAAGAGCCACCACGGCCGGAGGTGAGGGTGCCGCTGATGGCCAACCGCTCTTGGGCTGGACGGGATCCGGGGTCCTATAGCCTCTTCGCCGTAAATGTACCGAGCGGCTCTCCACCGTCCAGCCCCATGGTCCTGTAATCGCCACGTCCCTCGCGCCCTGAAAATGTGCCGCCGAGAAATACGTAGGCATCGCAAAGGCCAGGCGAGTTCAGTTGTATGGTGAGGACCTCGCCGTCCGCCTCATAGCTCGGATAGTAGTCTTTGCTTTCCAAGTGCGTCGTCAGCGGTTGAAACGTGCTCTGAACGACGCGAACCTTCCGCCAGTCGCCGGACATGCACGATTGAGCGCTTTCGTCCGTCAGTTCGACGGTGAACGTCCCCAACGCCTCGCCCTTCAAGCCGACCACGCTGATCGACCAGACAGCATTGCCGGCCGACGCCCAAAGCGCGGCACCCGCCGCAACACACAACACCGCGACAACGGCGAGCATCCAGCCCTTGGACATGCCACGCTCCAACTTGGTCCGAGCAGACCTTAGCAGCAATTCCGGCCAAATTTCCGGCCCGCCTCCTCATGCAAAAAGCGGCTGCAAGATCCAGTGACTCCAAGCAATTGCGACAACCGATGTTGGCTCAAAGCGGGCATTCGGGTCCCGTCACAACTAGGCTTCGCGTTCCTGTTCTTCGTCCTCGTAGGTCACGTTCTGCGTGGCAAGCATCTCTTCGATGAAGCAAAGAAGCGCTTGGCGGGCATCCTCAAACGGATAGCTACGTTCGCCTTCTGGCGTCTCGAAGACGACCCGGCGCTGGTTATTGGCGCGGTCGCCCGAAATGACGCCTTCCATGAGTGGACTGTCGGATTCATGCAGGATCACTCGCATTGAATCGTCTCTCAAATCATTGGCGATCGAGACGGCAAGTCTGCCAAACTCTTTCATCTGACCTCCTGTTTCGCCGCGCGCGAAATTTAATGCGAGTCGGTGCCGTCCCTCAGCCAGTCACTCATCGTACCGCACGAGCCGGCGCCTGTAGTCAGATTTGATGGTGGCCAGACTGTCCGCTCGGCGATATTCGGCCATATTGATCCAACCGCAGGAGGTTCGCGTCCCTGCTGCAGATTTCGCGCCGTCGCGACAGGACGGACAAGACATCTGCCTATAGGGATGTCTTGTCCGTCTTGCCTGCGGCCTTAGCCGATAACCCGGGAAATTCAGGGAGCATGCAGCTTGCGTGTCGCAGCTGTCGGCATACTTCCACCCGCATCAGTTACGGGATCACCGCGGGCCCGGCTTGCCGACAGAATGCGCTACTCATGAAATCGTCGCCGGAGATATTCAGTTCGCCGGTTTTTCGATTGAGCACGTAGGTCCCGGCAGGGCGAAACCCTCCGCCGCCGAGATCGGCGGCTGGTACGCGCCAAATCATCGCGTCGTCGGTCACTTGGGCTTGAAAGGTGCCGATGTTCATTTGAACGACGCCTGTTGCGGCGTCGACCGTAAAGAACATCGTCGGCTGTCCGCCGGGCGAAGCGCTGCACGCCAGCGAAATCGGCGCAGCGACCGAAGATGTCGCGACGCTGACCGTTGCCGCCGCAACCATGGCGCCGACAAAGCGCACAATCCTGCTCATGGCTCTCTCCCTCCCCGCAGCTCCGAATAAGATAGCTTGCCCTCATCGAAGGCCGTAGTTGCCGCCTGGGCACACCGGTACCCAAGGCAACCAGCGAAATGGCCGCATGAGCGCAATCTTCGATCCGCAAACGACGGCGTCAGCGGCGGGCTAGTGACGATCCTGCTCGTGAGCGGTTACGACCCGCCTTTGAACGATCCGCGCGCTTTGACGAGCGAAGTAGTTGGCTTCAGATCTGGACTGGTTGAATGAGATGGCGTTCTTCCTCGACCCATTTCGAGATCGCCGCTTTTGAAGGCAGTGCCGGAGTGACTCGATAAAATAAGCCGGCGATCACCCGCCTGACACGCCCGCCGTCGCAATCGTCAAATGGTAACAGCAGCCGTTCGTGATCAACGCTGAGACCTGCGATCTTGAACCATTGTCGCGAGAAAATGGCGACGCGCTCGCGAGCGCAGGTTTCGTAGTCTTTGAGTATTTCCTCGGAGTAGGCGCCCACGTTGACCTGACGAAGTGGGGTCGCCGTAAGCGGATCGCCATAACACCTGTCTACAGACGCGCCCGAGAGTTGAACGGTAATGCTCGAAGCTATCGCACGCGTTCACAATGAGCAGATTCGGGAGTAGCGAGGGAAAATGAGCAGGCCTGAAACGATCCCTGGTCGGCACTCGACGGCGGCCGACCGCCTGCCATAAGTCCAAAAGAATCCTCGTCTTCCGCAGCAAGACCACCTCCATCCCAGCTTTGGAAAGCTACTGAGTACCGGCGCGACGCGCCAGCCACACAAAGGCATATGCCCTTTGTCTCTTTTTTGTGATTGGATTTGGTTCGTCGCCGGTGCCGAGTCTTAAACGAGATGTCGGATCTATTCGCCAAATCTGATTCTGCAGTTGCAAGAACTTATGCGGCCATCCTGAAGGCCGCCTCTAAGTTCGGTTCGGTCAGGGCCGACGCTAAGAAAACGTCCATTCACTTGGTCGCTAAGACGGGTTTCGCCGGTGTGCATCCGCGCAAGAGCGCGATCCTTCTGAACATCCGCTCCGACGCTCCGATCAAGAGCAAACGTATCCGCAAGGTCGAGAAGGTTTCCGCGCACCGCTACCACAACGAAATGCTTGTCGCTTCGCCGTCCGAAGTTGACGCGGAGGTCGTGGCGTGGCTGAAAGCTGCTTATGCCTTGAGCAACGACTAAAGCGCCGAAGGTCGGCTTTCAAGCAGGACAGCTCTCCCGCATGCTGTCTCGCATCTTGTCCTGCTTCACGCGACTCTGACGATGCGCCGCCGGTTACCCGCCGCGGCTGCACCTTACTGGGAGCGCAGGCGACCCCGTGGACGAATTACGGGGACGGCATACCAATTCCTCTCACCGATGAGACTGTAAGTAATAAGTACACCGCTCAAGCGTCACGACGCGATAGCGGGATTACCGCACACAACTGCTCGACACGACGCAATAGCGTGGAATTGTTGATCGGATTGCGACTTGCGAGCCTGCTCGGACCCGTCGAGTTGCCGATAATTCGGCTCCCGTCCGCATTCAAGAAGACACAAACCGAGTTCAAACCAATCACCTGATTTTTCACGCGGGCTTCCAATCTCCCCAGTTGCCGTTCAGGCGCGATCCTGCCAATCGGGTCTACCATCACCTCGCCCGGCAGCATCTCCGCGTTTCCAAGCTCGTCCAAGACTCGTACGACAGAGCCCTTTGCGAACTCGGTTTTTGGCGACTCCTCGGCGACAACAATGTGCAATAGACCTACGAACGGAAAGCCATCGCGAACGAGTCCCGCCGCCTGTTCGGCCCCCGAACTATTCGTGTCGCGAGATCGCTTGGCTGCGCGGAGGTAGAGGCGCTTCACCTCGACAGCCATGCAGTTTTGCACTGCCAGCACCCCGTTTCTCACCGGGACGATAAGCACGTCGACGTCTCCCGGCTTGCCATCGGGCTCTAGTCCCAAGTCTCGCCGCTCGACATTGCAGTAGATCCGGTAGTCCCAAGCTTTACGATCGGGCCCAGGTGGTCCAAGCGCTGGCTCAACCACAAAGTTGAAAAACCAATAGAGGCCATCGTAATGATATAGAATGTGCTTGATGAGCTCTTGCTCGGAAGTTTCGGTCAGGCGCATAGCAACGATGTCGATCTCGCTCAGGCTTCATCGGATTATCGGTATCCCGCAATACGAACACGCATCCACTTATCGGGATGGCTTGTCTGCCTCACAGCATCCGAACGTTGCGTACGCTCCAGCGAAGGCTTGCTAAAGCTTTTTTGCGGTAAATGTACCGAGCGGCCTTGGGCCTCCGCGACCCACCGCAGTGTAGTCGCCACTCCCGTCCCGCGCTGCAAATTTTCCATTGAGCACTCGCCAGGCATCGCAGAGGCCCGGCGCATTGAGTTGTACTGAGGTCTCCTCGCCAAACACACGATAGGTTGGCCACCACTCTCTCGTTTTGAATTGCTGGTCGAACGATGGAAACGAACTCTGAATAAGACGAACCTTTTTCCATTCGCCCGCGCAGGTCTTAACGGTCTCGTCCGTCAGTTCGATGGTGAGTGTACCCAAGGGCTCCCCCCTCAAGCCAAACACGCTGATCGACCAAACAGGACCATTCGCCCACGCTGCAGGTGCTGCACCGCCTGCGACACACAATAGTGCGACAAGGAAGAGTATCTGCCGGATAGACAAGTCGCGCTCCGTAGGGTGTAGGCAGACCTTAGCAGTGAAGAAATACGGTGACAGCTTACTTACCTATTTCGGCTGTCACCCATGGCGGTAACCGCCTGCGGTGTGTTGGCTAGGCTGGCGCCTCCTTGTTTCGGGCGCATGCAAAGCAAAGTGCGACTTTGAGCGCGAGCGCCAGGATCACGTAACATCTCCTTCACAGGCCGAATTGCGTACCAGCTTACTGTTTCGCGCGCTCCGAAAGAACACCGGCGATCAGCGTGGTAGCAGCATGAAGCAATTGTTGATTGGCGATCATTCGCGCGCTCGGGCCGTTATCTCGGCATGGCGTATCGCTACCTCGACCGTCCCCTCGAAGATCTGATGAAAGACGACGTGCACCTGTTCTGTGCCTGCGGCCGGTACGTCAGGTTTGGGCCGGAGGATTGGGTGCGCTGGCCGGGCTCGACCTTGCATCGCATTGCGGCGCGGATGCGCTGCAAGGGTTGCGGCCAGCGCGGCAACATTCCCGAGGTTCGGCTGACGGCGACGAGCACCCGCAGCGTCGGATCTGGCAAATACGGCGTCGGTGATTACAGCGGGGTGTCGCGGGCTCAGCCCATCCAAAGCACACATCAGCGGCGCAAGAGCCGGCGCCATCGCGACTGGTTTCTATGGCAGAAGTGCCCCGCCTGCGGCCGCCACTACGCGCCGCACGTGACCAGCGCGCAAATCATCGCCCGCAATCCGCGCTTCAACACATGAAGATCGCGCAGCTCGGCACCCGGCACAACGCCGCCGCGAGTTAGCCGTGACGGACCAACGGTCAGACGCGGCTACAAGCGTTGTCAGTACCAGCGGCCGCGGCCGTAGAGTCCGCCACCACCAAGCAACAAGACGATCAGAAGAATGACCAGTATCGTCGTCAAATCCATCTCCGGCTCCCTTGCGCCCAGCGGCGCGTGCATTTCGCGCCTCAGAGTGACGCTATGCGGCAACGCTCCGGCGCGCGTTCCGTTCAGTCGGGAGCCAAGAAGTCCCGGTACTGTCCGATATCGGACCGCCGCAAAGGCGAGGCGGAGAGGTCATTGAAGATCGCGCCGCAGCTCGCAACCTTGGTCGCCGCGCCGCCCGCGGGCACCGGCTGGGTGCACGAGATCAAATACGACGGCTTTCGCATGATCGTGCGCCGCGCCGGCGATGTCGTGCGCATCTACAGCCGCAACGGGCTCGACTGGACGAAGCGCCTGCCGTCGCTCGCCGCCTCCGCCGCGAAGACCAAAGCCAAGAGCTTCACCCTCGACGGCGAAGCGGCCGTGCTCGACGCCAAAGGCGCGAGCAGCTTTGCCCGCATGCAGGATGCGATGTCGCGCGTGGACGACAGCGCCGTCCTGCTCTTCGCCTTCGACCTGCTCGAGCTCGACGGCACGGACCTGCGCAAGCGGCCGCTCGTCGATCGCAAGGCGGCGCTGCGCAAGCTGCTGACGCGCGCACCGGCGAACATCCGCTACAGCGAGCACCTCGACACCGACGGCGCCGCGATGCTCAACCGCGCCTGTGAGATGGGCCTTGAAGGCATCGTCTCGAAGCGCGCCGACGCGCCCTATCGCTCCGGACGCTTTCCCGACTGGCAGAAGTCGAAATGCCTGTTGCGCCAAGAATTCGTCATCGTCGGCTATTGGGAGCGTTCCGACGACGCCGGCGATTTCGGCTCGCTCGCGCTCGGCGCCTATGAAGCAGGCGCGCTCATTTACGTCGGTAACGTCGGCACCGGCTGGAGCACCAAGGCACGCGCCGCCATCTATCCCAAGCTGAAGAAGCTCGAGACCAAGACCGCGCCGGTCACCCTGCCCTCCGGGGTCTCGGCCAAGGGCCTCCACTGGGTGAAGCCCAAGCTGGTCGGCGAGATCGCCTTCACCGAATGGACCAACGACGGCATCCTGCGCCACCCCTCGTTCCAGGGCCTGCGCGAGGATAAGAAGCCCACCGAAGTCGTCATCGAGCGCCCGGCCGGCGAAGCAGGCCTCAAAACGCACGGCCACTGGAATCGCACGAGCAAACGGCGCTGACCTGCGGACAAGACAAACGCCAGAGACAAGTCTTGTCTGTCTTGGCGCCCCCGGCCGTTAGCGAGAGCCGCCCCAGCGCTCCCCTCTCCTGCACCGCTCCTTCATCCGGGACGGCAAGCGAGGGCGCATCAGAACCAGCCCGATGAAGGAGCGGTGCGGGAGAGGGGAGCGCAAACGGCATCGACACGCGCGACTGCCTGCGGCCGGCACTCTTATTGGGAGCGGGGTTCCTCGGAGCAGATCCGGATGCCGCTTCAGCGCGCTTTATTAATGAGCCGGATTGCGCTGTGATGCGGGGAACGAGCTACTTGAACAAAGGTAAGTCCCCATGACCACCCCGTCCGCCGCCACGTCTCAGGACCAGCCCATCGACGCGCTGATCGTCGGGGCGGGCTTCTCCGGCATGTACATGTTGCACAAACTGCGCGGCCTCGGCTTCAGCGCGACCGTGCTCGAGGCGGGCAGCGGGGTCGGCGGCACGTGGTATTGGAACCGGTATCCCGGCGCGCGCGTCGACATCCAGAGCCTCGAGTACAGCTTCGGCTTCGATGAGGGCCTCGAGGCGGAGTGGCGCTGGTCCGAGCGTTATGCGCCGCAAGCCGAATTGGAGCGCTATGCCAATCACGTCGCCGACCGCTTCGACCTGAAGCGCGACATCCGCTTCGACACGCGCGTCACCGCCGCGCATTGGGATGAGGCGGCACAGCTGTGGCGCGTCGAGACGGAGAAGGGGGCGCGCTATCGCTGCCGCCACCTGATCTTGGCGACCGGGTGCCTGTCGATCCCGACCGATGTGACCTTCCCCGGCATCGACAGCTTCAAGGGCGAGATCTACCGCACCTCGCGCTGGCCGCATGAGGGCGTCGACTTCACCGGCAAGCGCGTCGGCATCATCGGCACGGGCTCATCCGCGATCCAATCGATCCCGGTCATCGCGGAGCAGGCCGCCCATCTCACCGTCTTTCAGCGCACGCCCAATTATTCGATGCCGGCGCACAATGGTCCCATTCCGCAAGCCGATCTCGAGGCTTGGGTTAAGGACCCGCGCGGCTATCGGGCAGCGTCGAAGGACACGATCGGCGGCTTCCAAAACGACGCCAACACGACGACGTGCGCCACCGAAATAGCGCCCGAGGACGTGCGCGCCGAGCTCGAGCGCCGCTGGGCCTGGGGCGGCTTCCGCATCCTCGGCGCCTTCGCCGACCAAGGCGTCGACGAGGCCGCCAACCGCATCGTCCAAGACTTCATCGCCGAAAAAATCCGGGAGCAAGTTGCGGACCCGGCCGTCGCCGAGATGCTGACGCCCAAGGATCACCACTTCGGCACCAAGCGCCCGTGCGTCGACACCGGCTACTACGCGACGTTCAACCGGCCCAACGTTTCGCTGGTGGATCTGCGCGCCGAGCCCATCGTCACCTTCAACGCGAAAGGCATCGCGACAAAAGCGAAGGACTACGCCTTCGACGCCGTCGTTCTGGCGACCGGCTTCGATGCGATGACCGGCGCGATCGACCGCATCGATCTGCGTGGGCGGGGCGGCCGCCGCATCAAAGACCACTGGGCCGAAGGACCGAGGAGCTATCTGGGCCTGATGGTCGCCGGCTTTCCCAACCTCTTCACGATCACCGGTCCCGGCAGCCCGTCGGTTTTGACCAACATGATCAATTCGATCGAGCAGCACGTCGAATGGATCGCCGGTTGCTTGGTCTCGCTGAAGCAGCATCAACAAACCAGCATCGAGGCGAGCGCCGAGGCCGAAGCCGCCTGGTGCCGGCACGTCCAAGAAGCCGTGACGCCCTCGCTCCTGCCACGCGCGAACAGCTGGTACATGGGCGCCAACGTCCCGGGCAAACCGCGCATGTTCATGCCCTATGCCGGCGGCCTCAACACCTACACCGAAATATGCCGGCAGGTCGCCGCAAAGGGTTACGAGGGCTTCGTCATCCGCCAAGGCGACCGCGTGCTCTCCGACTCGCACGTCTTCACCAGCCACCCACCAATGCCCACCGACATCCCCGCAAAACTATTGCCGATAATCGTCGAACGCTTGACCGCCGCAGGCCTGATGCCAGCCGCGCAATAACGCCGAACCAGCTTACGCGGCGAACGCCACGCGCATCTGATCGACCTGGCGCACCGGGTGCGGCAGCAGCTTCGGAAAGTCGCCGGTCAGCGTGGTCTTCGGCGCGAGCCGCGCGATGGCGGCCAGCGTCTCTTCCAGCTCCGCCCGCGCCAGCGCCTCGCCGACGCAGCGATGCGGGCCGGCGCCGAAGATCGGGTGCCAGCGCGGGTGATCGGTGCGCGTGATGTCGAAGCGGTCGGGCTCGGCGTAAACCTCCTCATCGCGCAGGATCGAGAGCAGCGACGGCTGCACCAGCGTCCCCGCCGGCACGGCGTAGTCGTCGATCTCGAAATCCTTCACCGCCACACGCAACAAGCCCTGCACCACCGGCTCATAACGCAGGCCCTCCGACACGACGCCTTTCTTCAAGCCGTCCGGGTCCTCGGCGAACGCACGCCATTGCGAGGGATGGTTGAGGAGCTGCGCCAAGGTCATACACAGCGACCCGCGCGTCGTGTCGGAGCCCGCGAGGATGAGCCCGATGATCTGCGTGCGAATCTCGACTGCGGTGAGCTGCTCATCGCGCGCCGTCGTCGCGACGTAGTCGGAGAGGAAGTCGCCGGTAGGCTTGGCGCGCCGCGCCTCGAGCAGACCGTCGACGTAAGCGGCAAAGGCGGTAAGGCTCGCCTCGACTTGCGCGCGCCGGGCCAGGTCGACGAAGCCGATCGCCTCGGCCGTGTCGCTGATCCACGTCAGGAACACCGGCAGATCGTCACGCGGGATGCCGAGAATCTCGGCGATGATGCGCGCCGGGATCTGCGTCGCGATCTCGCCCAAGAAGTCGATCGGCCCAGCACCCAGCCGCTCGCGCACAAGCTCGCCGACGAGCGCGGCCACCTTCGGCCGCATCGCCTCCATCAGCTTGAACGCGAAGGTGCGTTGCACGGGCGCGCGCCGGCGCTGGTGCGCCTCGCCGTTGGCGAACAGCATGGCGGACTGCGCGAGTTCGAAGATCGGCCCGTCGGTGATGCCCTGCATCACCTTCATCTCGGTCTCCATCTGGCGCGTGACGTCGCTCATGACGAGATCGAGATGGCGTTGGCGCAGCACGAACAACATCCCCATCTCACCGCGCACCAGCGGACCCTGCGCGCGGCAGCTCTTGAACAGCGCATAACGATCGGCATCCGCCGGCGGCCGCTGCAGCATCGGCAAATCGGAAAGCGGTCGTGGCATGGTGCGCGTGTCCTCGTGCGAAGTCGCCGACCCTACCCCGCCCCGCAGGCGCCAGCACAGCGAAGCCAAGGTTCCACCGCCGGGAACTCAGAAGATTCTGGCGCGTGCCGCGAACCTAGGTCCGCTCCCAGATGCTCGCGAACCCGTCCTCTGTCCCAAGAATCTGCGCCGGGCTCTGCTTGTCGATGTGGCCGATGAGGCCTTGATAGACGCCGTAGCCGACAAGTTCGCGCAGACGCGGGCTGAACGTCTTCACCAGCGCCGGCGACAGGCCAAGCTGCTGGTTTTCCTGTTGGCGGATGAAGCCGGCGCAGTAATTCATCGCGATGCCGGTGCGCCGCACCGCCGTCTTGTTCGCGCCGCCGCCGTGCCAGAGCGCGCCGTCCCAGATCAGCACGCTGCCCTTCTTCATCTCGGCCGGAATGGTCTCGTAGGCGCCGCCATATTGCGGATTGTCTTTGAGGTGGCTGCCGGGCACGAGGCGCGTCGCGCCGTTGGCGTCGGTGAAATCCGTCAGCGCCCACATCGAGTTGCACACGATCGGAATGTGCGGCTTCTTGAGCGGGATCACCATGTCGTCGGCGTGGATCGGCTGCGCGATCTCTTCCGGATCGATGGCGATCGACGACAGCGATGAGATCAGACAGCCGGGATCGAGCACGTGCTCGACGATCGCCAGCACGTTCGCATGCACCGGCACACGCACGAACGGCTCGCCAAACTTGAGCAGATTGTAGATGCGAACCGTCTTGTGCCCTTCGAACCCGTTCATCGCCGGCTTGGCATCGAGCTCGCGCTCGAGCCGCGACAGCGCGGCGTTCAGCGCATCGATCAGCTCAGGCTCGATCGCGTTTTCGACAATGGTGAAGCCCTCGCGCTTCACGCGCTGGCTGTGCTCGGCAATCGCCGTTTCATCAAGATGCGTCATCGCGGAAACTCTAGAGCGCTCAAGGTTCACACGTCCAGCTTGGGCTTTGCCGCCTCGCCCACCGCGACCACGCCGTCCCGGTCCAGCCGCAGCAGCGTGCGCGCCCGAAACACCCAGAGCGCGCTGATCAGGTAATTCATGATCGGGCTCAGCACCCACACCAGCGCGAGGCCGATCCAGTAGGTCGCGCCCGCGCTGTCCACCAGCTTCATGGCGCCCGTGCTCAGGACGAAATTGGCGACGGCCAGCACGGCAAAGCGTTGCCACTGCGAGGAATGCGCCGCAACGTCGACATAGGTGATATGGCGGTGCACCAAGAACGAGACCGGCGTCGTCAGGATCGACGCGACCGCCGCGGCCAGCGTCGGATCGTGCGGGAAGACCCACCAGATCAAGGCCAGCGTCGACAGCGTGAAGAACGTCACCACGAAACTGCCGACGACGAGGAAACGGATGACGCGCTCGATCCGGCGCGCAAGCCGCACGGCCAGATCGATCATCTCTGCAACGACCCTTGATCCTCTCAACGCGACGCCAACCGCCGCCTCAGCGAGCGCATGAAGTACGCCATAAAGACGCACCCCAGCGCCGCGAGCCCGATCGCCATCAACGCGTCGCGCGCGAAGATATAGGAGAGCACCGCCGGCGTCAGCGGCTCCGGCCCGCGAATGACCAGGATCGTCGCGACATTGAAGGCGAAGAAGATCAGGGTAAACGCCACATAGAGCTGGGCCGCGATCCCGATCCAGCGCCAAATCTGCCGCATCGTCATGGGGAAACCTCGCCTGGTTGTCCGCTTATTCTAGCGCGCTGCGGCGGACGCGCCGCTGCCAAATCGACTAGGGTTGAGCCCACGCGCTATTCCAGAATCGGAGACCAAACAATGTGGCTGCGGCGGATCCTGATTGCCCTCGTCATTCTCGCGGCCCTCGCCGCACCGGCTTATTACTGGTTCATCATCGACTCGAGCGCGCCGACATCCGGCAGCTATGCGATCGACATGGCCGAGGTCCGCCGCCTCGCCGGCTCGATGACCGGCGAGAAGCCGCAAGAGATCCGCGTCGAGCACGTCGCCTCCTTCGAGTTTCCCGCCACCGCGGCCGTCGCCGGCGACGGTTGGGAAACGCTGGATGTACCGGTGCAATCGTTCCAGCTCATCTACCCGGACAAGACGGCGATCATCGACACCGCCCTCACCAAAGAGCTCGCAAAAGACGCACCCAAATATTACGGCGACGCCTTCGACCGCGTCACCAGTGCAATGAACACCGCCTCGCTGATCGTCATCACCCACGAGCATCTCGACCACATCGGCGGTCTGTCGCGCCACCCCAATCTCGGGCGCATTCTCGATGTGACGAAGCTGACCAAGGAGCAGGTCGACAATCAGGCCGAATACGCGACCGTCGCGCGTTTCCCCGACGGCGCGCTCGCTGAGTACAAGCCGCTCGTCTACGACCGCTATTTCGCAGTCGCAGCCGGCGTGGTCCTGATCAAAGCCCCCGGCCACACGCCAGGCAGCCAGATGGTCTACGTCCAGCGCGCCGACGGCACGGAGTATCTCTTCCTAGGCGACGTCGCCTGGACCATGCGCAACGTCGACCTCGTGCGTGAGCGCGCCCGCCTTGTGACCTCATACTTCATCCGCGAGGACCACGACGCGGTGATGCTTGAACTCGCCGAGCTGCACCGCCTCCACCAGGCCGAACCCAACCTCCACATCATCCCCGGCCACGACGCCAAGGTGCTGGCCGACGCGCTGAAGAGCGGCATCTTCATCGAGAAGTTCAAATAGCGCCTTTCCCCTGCGCGTTCGCTCTTCGCGAACGTGCGGGCGGAGGTGGCGAGCCGGCACAGCGTTTCTTTCCTCCCCTGCGTGTTCGCGGGGGAGGTGGCTTCCAGCCGGAGGGGGTGCCGCTGCAGCACCGAGCGTTATGCGGCAACGATTTTCGCGCGGAGGTCCACCCCCTCCGTCTCGCCACCATCGCTCAGCTTTTCCGTTAACGCCCGCGAGGCTCGCCACCTCCGCCCGCACGCGAAGCAAAGAGCTTCGCGCGCAGGGGAGGAAAGAACTAGTCCGAACTGCGCGCGAACCTTCCGCCAATAATCGCGAGCACAGGCAGGCTCGTCAAAAACGTCGCGTGGTACCAGAGCGGGAATTTGTCCCACAGGCTGATGTGCAGCGGGATGAAGGCCGCGAGCAGCGCGAGGCCGCCGGCGAGCGGCGCGATGCGCGTGTCGCGCAGCGTCAGCGCCGCGATCCATGCAGCGACAACCGATGAGATCGCCGAGATGATCAGGCGCGCCGCCATCATGGGCACGCTGAACTCAGCCGGCGCGCCGCCCGCATAGAACGCGTTCACCGCCGCCTCCACCGCCGCATAGTCCGGCCACGTGATCCTAAGCGCGATGAAGCCGACCGTTCCCACGGCGAGAAATGTGACCAGCGACATAAAGATGCCGGCGATGACGCGAAGTGTCGTGCTCACGAGTGCCCCCGGATAAGAGGTCGCCACTCTGCGCCGATCGACCGACTTCGGCAAACGCCTCAGCGATCGGGCTTCGATCTGAACACCAGCCATTGGCTGGCAAAGAAGTTAACCGTCATCCCGGACAGCGCGCCCACGGCAACGCCGATGATGGGATATGCATGGACGGTGGCGCTGATGCTCATCAGCAGCCAATAGGTGCTGAGATTGACGGCGCCCCCACCCAAGTTCGTGACGATGAAGCGCAGCCACTCCGCGCGCATCTCCTTGGCTCCGCTCGCGCGCCTTTCGGCAAACGTCAGCGTCCGGTTGCCGTACCAGGTGAAGGTGGCTGCCGCCAAAAAGGACGGCACGCGGGCGATGAATCGGTCGAGCCCGACCATGATCAGCGCGTAGAGCACCAAGGTGTCGACGACGAAACCACCAGTCCCCACCACGCCGAAACGGAAGAACGGCCAACTCCAAAGACGCCGTGCAATGTTCACGTCGGCGCACCCGGCGGCGGTAGCTGCAGATAGCTCAGTCGTTTCGCTTCCCAACGCCCGCGCGTGACGGTTTCGAGAATGAGCCCACTGAAGAAGCTGAGGAACGCCGCCAGCATCATCGCGCTCGCGGCAATCAAGGTCGGAAAGCGCGGCACCAGGCCCGTCTCCAGGAACGTGAGCACGATCGGGATCGACAATCCGATCGACACCAACGCCAAGACCAGCGCGATGAGCCCGAAGAACAGCAGCGGCCGTTCCTCCTTTGCCAGCGTCATGATCAGCATCAAAATCCGAAAGCCGTCGCGATAAGTGTTGAGCTTGCTGACCGAGCCCGGCGGCCGCTCCTTATAGTCGGTCTCGATCTCGGCCGTCGGCATTAGCATCTCGAGCCCGTGCACCGTCATCTCGGTCTCGATGCCGAAGCCCGACGCTTTGGTCGGAAAGCTCTTCACGAAACGCCGCGACAACACGCGATAGCCGGAGAGCATGTCCCCAACGGGCGCGGCAAAGATCCAGCGCACCAGGCTCGTCAGCATCCAATTGCCGAAGCGATGGCCGCGCCGGTACGCCTCCTTCGCCACCTCGCGCCGCACGCCGGTGATCATATCGAGCCGCTCCAGCACCAGCTTTTCGATCATGCGCTGCACCGCCGCGGCTTCATACGTATCGTCGCCGTCGACCAGCACATAGACGTCGGCATTGATGTCAGCGAACATGCGCCGGACGACATTGCCTTTGCCCTGCTGACGTTCGGTGCGCACGATGGCGCCGGCACGTGCCGCGACACTCGCCGTGCCGTCGGTCGAATTGTTGTCGTAGACGTAGACCTGCGCCCGCGGCAGCAGCCGGCGAAAATCCTCGACCACTTTGCCGATCGCCGCCGCCTCGTTATAGCACGGCACGAGCACCGCAACGGTGGTCGCCGGCCTGCTTGGATCGCTCATGCCATCGCTCTTCGAAAGAGAGGACACCAGATCAGCGGCTCACCGGCGTTGGACTGGATCGAGGTGCACTGCGCAAGCTCGATCGACAAGCCGTATTCGGTGAACGCTGCAAGAGCCCTATCTCGCTCCCACCCGGCGAAGATACCGAACAGCGGCCCCTTATGCGCCGCGACGCGCATACGCATGCGGTCGCCGAACCGTGTGTGCGACTGCGGACTGTCGAGCCAACTGTCGATCCGCAAAAACGGGATTTGCGCTGGAAACGCCGGAATGACGTAACTCGACGGCTCGGTCCCGGCCATGAGGACCATGGTCTCGTTCGGGCTGGTCAGCGGCGGCACCTCCACCGCGATGTAGCGCGCACCCCACCCCGGCCGCTCGCCGATCGACGTGCTCCAGCCCAGCGCGGCGACAGCAATGACGAGCACGGCCGCGGTCGCAAAGCCGCGATAGCGCGCCGCCACTGGCACGAAGTCGATCGCTATGGCGATCAGCAGCGGCGCCATCAGCTCCAGCGTCACGGCATAGCGATAGATGGCAAAAATGTTGATCCAAACGAAGTAACTCACCGCCGCGAAGACGAAGAGCAGTCGCGCGGCATTCGAAGAGAACGCCCGCGCCGTCGCCGTCCGGCCTAGGGTCCACAGCACCGCCGCGATCGGCACCAGCACATAGGCGAGCATGATCTTCACGTCGCGAAACGGCGCGTCGGCCACACGCGTGCCGTCCCAGCTGAACAGGAACGGATAGATCAGCTCCTCCAGCGCCCCGTGCGGTAAGAACCGCATATCGCGATAGGACGCCGACAGCAGCAACGGCGACCCGAACACATCGTTGAAATAGGGAAAGATCGGATTGCCGGTCTCGCGCCACAGCACCAGCGCCCAGGAACCGCCAGAGATGATGGCACCGATCAATCCACCCACGCCGAGCGCAACAACGCGCATCATCCGCTGCCGCCAGTTCGCCGCCAGCACCGCGACGCCCGCGGCGAGACCAAGCGCGAACGGCAACATGGTGAGCTTCAACCCAAAAGCGATGCCGCCAAGCGCGCCTGCCGCACCGATACGCAACAGATCGTCCTGCGATCCCGCCTTCGCTGCATCAACGCGCAGCAACACCACAAGCGCGCCGAGCACGAACAAGCTCACCGTCAGGTCCTGGCTGAGCACGCCGCCAAGCTGCAGCGTCATGCCGCCGAGAATGCCGGCGGCCGCGAGGCCGAACGCGATCCACGACCGCGTCGGCTCCGCCACGCGCCCGTCCAACGAGCGCGACGCCAGCAGATAAAGCAGGATCGCATTCAAGCCGTGCACCAACCCGAGCAGCAATCCGACGAGCCAAGCCGGCATGAGCTCTGCACCCACATACACCGGCACGTCGATCATCGGATTGTAGTAGGTCGCGTGCTGCGCCACGGCGACGTCGAACCCGCGCCGCCCGGTCAGCAAAGCGTACGGGTTGTACCAATGATAATTGCGCACATCCCACGACACGTCCTTGCCGCGCATGAGCACGAAGAGGCCAAAGGCGACGACCAGCCCCCACGCCGCAGCGAGCCCCGGCTCACCCCGCACCCGCGCCGCCGTCCGGTCCCAAAGATCTCTCGCTCGATTCGCCATCATCGCGGCAGAGACTATCGCGCCTCGCGCACCGCCGGTTTGCGCCATTTGAGCGCGCCAAGCTCCCTTGGCGCGCTTGCAAGAAACTGCTCCCTCTCCTGCGCCGCCACCATATCCGTGGAGGTGAGGCGGTCACATCTGCAGACGAGCGCTGATTTGGTGGCGGTGCGGGAGAGGGTTGGGGTGAGGGTCCCGGTCCACCGGTACCACATTGGCAAGTTGGCACGTATCACAATTAACAGCGACGGTGGTTCATCTGTTCGGTGATATCGCGCGTCCCGTCACCCTCACCCCCCGGCCCCTCTCCCGCCCCGCAACCAAATCGCTGATGGCCTCAGACGCGCGGGTTAGTCACGATGGATTTGGCAGCGGCGCAGGAGAGGGAGCGGTTGCTTCCGCTCTGTCGGGATAAGCCGCTGCCTATTTGGTGCTTCACACGGACGCGATGATCATCCGAGCGCGTTCCTCAGATCGGCGATGAGATCGTCAGGATGCTCGACACCGATCGAGATGCGGATGAGCCCGTCCGGAATGCCGAGCCGCTTGCGCTCCTCGACCGTGAAGCTCGAATGCATGGTCGTCGCCGGGTGACAGGCGAGGCTCTCGGTACCGCCGAGACTCACCGCCAGCTTGACGATCTGCAGACTATCGAGGACACGAAAAGCGCCCTCCGTACCGCCTTTGACGACGAAAGAAAACGTCGATCCGGCGCCGCTGCATTGCCGATCGAAGATCGCGCGCTGCACATCGCCGACCGGCAGGAAGCCTGGATAGTTCACCCGTTCGACCTTGGGATGCCCCTTCAGGAATTCGGCAACGCGCAGGGCGTTGTCGGCCGAGCGCTGCATACGCAGAGCCACCGTCTCGAGCGACCGCACCACCATCCAGCAAGAATTGGGATCGAGCTGGCAGCCGAACCAACCGCGCAACGTGCGCAGCGGTGCTAGCGCGGCATCGCTTCCCGTCACCGCACCGGCCACCAGATCGCTGTGCCCGCCGACATATTTGGTCAGCGAATAGATGTTGATGTCCGCGCCGTGTCTCAGCGGGTTCTGAAAGATGGGGCCGAGCAAGGTGTTGTCGACGGCGAGCACGGGCTTCTTCCCGCTCTTGTCGCCGATCTCCTTGGCCACCTGCGCCAATGCTTCGATATCGCACAGAATGTTCGACGGATTGGCCGGCGTCTCGGCCAGGATCATCTTCACCTTCGTCGGATCGGCCTTCTCCAGCGATGCGCGGATCGCGCCGATGGTCGTCGCGTCCTCGATGGCGATCGAGGCGACGTTGAAGCCCGACAGAAAGCGCTCGATCACCGACGCCGTCGCGCCATAGAGCGGCTTGGTGAAGGCGACGACATCGCCTGGACGAAGATACCCGAGCAACGTCGTGGTGATCGCCGCCATACCGGATGAAAAAACGAGCGAGTCCTCGGCATCGTCGATCAGCGCCAGCCGGTCCTCGAGCATTTCCAAGTTTGGATTGTTGTAGCGCGAATAGACGAGTCCGCCGCTCTGCCCCTCCGGCGCCGGCCGCCGATTGCCGATGACGTCGAAGAGGATCTTGCCCTCCTCCGCGTTGCGGAACAGAAAGGTCGAGGTCAGAAAGATCGGCGGCTTGATCGCGCCTTCCGACAGCATCGGATCGTAACCGTACGAAAGCATCTGCGTTTCCGGATGCAGCGGACGGCCGGCAATCGTGCGCTTGTGATAGCGGGTGGTTTTCATCGGACGTGACCTCGGGTGGCGCGCTGGTGCAGCGATGCGCGCGGGGTGATTTGGCGCGGACTCTAACGCCTCGCCGAAAGCCGCGCCTGCCCGCCCGTTTCAATTTCGCGCTGTTTTCCGCAATCTTCGCACTGCACCTGGAACAGGGCGCGGCGTAAGCGCAAACTTAGCCGCAACGGAGGCCTGCCATGGACCCGCATCCGAAGCGCTACGGCTATCAGATCGCCGACAAGCGCGATCTGCCGGAGACCGAGCGCGACTATGAGATCTTGATGCGCGAGGGCTGCGTCGTCCTCGAACATCTGATCGATAGCGCGGCGTGCACCGCTATTCGGGCTGAAGCAACGCGCCTCGCCGCCGGCTCCGGCCGCAACGCCTTCGAAGGCTTCCGCACGCAACGCGTCTACAACGTTCTGGCCAAGACACGCCTGTTCGACGATCTCATCGATCATCCGCGCATCATGGCGCTGCTCGATCGCCTCTTCGAACCGAACTATCTGCTCAGCCAAGCGCAAACCATCAACATCCATCCCGGCGAGGAGTCGCAGCCGCTCCACTTCGACGACGGTTTCTACAAGATCCCGCGCCCTCGACCGGCGCTTGGCGCTGCCGCGATCTGGGCGATCGACGATTTCACCGCCGACAACGGCGCAACCGAAATCATTCCGCGCTCGCATCTGTGGGATGGGGAGCGCACCGCTAAGCGCGACGAGACGATCCCCTGCACGATGCCGGCCGGTTCCGCGATCTTCTTCCTCGGCACGATGTGGCATGGCGGCGGCGCCAACCGCTCGAACCGCCCGCGTCTCGCCTTCACGGCGCAGTATTGCGCACCCTGGTTGCGGCAGCAGGAGAATTTCTTCCTGGAAGTGCCGCGCGAGATCGCTCGCGCGCTGCGGCCGACGATCCAAAGCCTCATGGGCTATTCCGTCTACCCGCCCTTTATGGGCATGGTGGACTCAATGCACCCGAAGCGCGTTCTCGATCACTACTAGGATCACCGATGACCCTTCGCACGATCACACTCACCGCTGCGTTTGCCATCTTGGCAACGCACGCTGCAACCGCCGCTGAAGCGGACCGCACCATCGACACCAGCGCCGGCAAGGTCACGATCTCGACACTCGCGACGAGCCTCGATCATCCCTGGGGCATGGTCTTCCTTCCCGACGGACGCTTGCTCGTGACCGAGCGCGCCGGCCGCTTGCGCATTATGAGCAGCAACGGCGCCCTCTCCGAGCCGCTTGCCGGCGTGCCGCAAGTCTTCGCGCGCAATCAGGGCGGCCTGCTCGACGTCAATCTCGATCCCGATTTCGCAACCAACAAAGTCGTCTGGCTGAGCTACGCCGAGCCCGGCGGCGAAGGCGCGTCGACCGCCCTCGCCCGCGGCACACTTGGCGAAGGCTTTCCAGCACAGTGGGATCCGAAGCTTGGAATTCACGTGACTTGAAGTCGCG